>JACCDU010261239.1_pt1 | contig 53598 bp, 76 predicted proteins | sample 7446081 | NCBI WGS metagenome assembly JACCDU01 (sample SAMN15323447, study PRJNA562643) | freshwater metagenome | isolation source: river surface water | place: USA:Blue River Watershed | collected 2017-08-17 | reverse complement strand
GGGCCACATGTTCTACATGCAAGATTGCACCCAATGTCAAACATTAAATCAAGCCGCTGCGGGCCACTCAAATCAGTACGGATACCAAACTTCTCAAGTGATCCTGTCCTAAAGCTAGTCATGCCAGCAAGCTCATTGCCCTGACAAGTCCAACAACCTTTGTCCCACTTGCCTTGCTTGTTATACTCCCGCAAAGGAATCAACGTAGCAGAATCCCAAACATTACCCACCACAGGTTTTGTGTCGTTGCGTAGACAGCACTGATTCACAAAGACCTGCTGTTGATCACGTTTAAGATCAATTTGTAAGCCCCCGTGTATCATTGGGCAATGATTAGTCATCGGACTTGGTCTTTAGACCTGCTAGCATAGATTTTAGTTTTGTGCTCTGCGCTTCGCCCGATACCTTAGGCCCTTGTTCCCATGCAGGTGTCCCTGTTGCACGTTGGAACTTTGCCGGGCCGCCTTCTGCATCGTCTGCTGCTTGAGCAACAGCTTTGTTCTTGATCTGATTCATGATATTAAACGATCGTGGTGGGCCGCCATCGCCGCCTTCGTCGGTACCTGGGTCACTGATACGCATGGTTTCAATGTTGTACTCAAGGTCAATCTTTTGACCAACACCTGTACTAGAACGCGATTTCAAACACTGAATCTGGTACTTGCCTCTCTCGCGCATGGCTCTACTAGTAAAGATACCAAACACGTTGTCAGCAGTGTTAATCTTAGAGATACCACCCGAGATATGACTATGGTCAAACTCAACTTCGTCAACAGCACTACGGTTTAACTGAGATGCAGTAACCAGTAGCACGCCTAATTCCTTGGCCAAGTTACGTAATTCTTCCGACACGTACTTGTCCTTAACAAACAAGTCGTTGGGGCTAACTTTAGCACTGACTGGCATTAACAAGTCCAAGTAATCGATCATAACAAAGTCAACTTTGTTACCAGTCTGGATTTGATATTCTTTCAAAAACGCTCGTACATCGTTGATATTGCTTTGTGCAGGCAATGCTTTAACTCGATACGAGCCTGCCTTTTTGCCCACCATCTTAACTTTAAGCGTTGTAGTGTCAATGTCCTTGCGAATGTCCTTGGTCCCCATACCCGATAGCATCGCATCAGTACGTAACGAACAAAGTTCTTCACTCAACTCAAGACTAATATATACACCGCTTAGTCCTTGCTGCAACCAGCTAAGTGCAATGTTCATCATAACAAGAGACTTACCCGAACCCGATCCGCCTGCAAAGATGTTTAGCTCGCCGCGACTGAATCCACCGTAAAGCAATCTATCAAGCTGCGGCCAACCTGTGCTAATTTGTCCACCACTGTTAAAATACTTGTTAATACGTGCAGATGGATCAGCAAAGTAGTCTGTACCTAAGTCTTTCTGCAAACTAATTTGAACAGCATCCTTAATCAGCTTCTCTACTGGGTCAAAGTCTCCGTTCTCAAGTAAGTCTGCTGCCTTGAGAATCGCTCTCTCAAGCTCTTGTCGTCGAGTAAACGATTCAAACTCGGCCATGAACCATTCGCCGTGGCCATCGCCTAAGTCGGGCACCGCTCTAAGCTCTACGCCTGTAACTGCTTTAATCTGATCTAGCGTAGGAAGTGTTTTGTAATCTTCACTGTGCTTGCGCAAAAACTCTGCTGCCGACCGAATGCTACGATCAAAGTTTTCTGGGTTGTAGATATTTTGTACACGGACGTAGCTTTGTGCGTCCTGTAACATCATTTCTAGAAATAATTTTTGTAAATCTGTGCTATATTCTTTATTCATGTTAACTATATATACGCTTTTTCATTAGCTCAATCTTTAAACGACTCGTCTGCTTGCCCGCCAGGATACTTTTTATCACAAACAAGCGACCATACTGTTTAACGGCCTCAGCAGTGTCTTTGACTTGTTCGCTCCATACCGGAAAACTAACGTTCCAACCGTACTCCATTGCTTGATCTACTAGTTTTTCGCCAGCCCATACTTGACGGCCACGAACTTCTTTCATATCAAAGTCAGGTACTACGATAACTTCTTTTCCCAAACTATCGATAATATCCGCTTGCACTTCGCTACATTCGTTGGATAAAACAGCAACACCATCAACTGACATCGCATCAAACGGACCTTCCATGACCAACACAAACTTGTTATCATGAGTTTGGCGATCCATATTAAAGACATAGTTAGACTCATAGTCTGCGTAGTATTTGGGTTTGATTCCGTCGACGTATGTTCTTGCAGTTGATCCAATTAACTCGCCTTTCCAGTAGCAGGGAATAATTACCCTCTTATGCATGTTATGCTCAGTGTCGTCCGTACAATAAAACTCGTATCGGTCGAGTAAATTGTAATGGTCTCCGGGCACGCCGCTTTGCCTACTTGACAGGTAGTCAACTGATTCTATAAGATGAGTCGGAACCGTATAATCTGTTGGCGCAAGGGTTAAAAATGTTCTCCACTCAGCCATGCTTTTTGCACCCGCTGGCAAAGGTCTAGCCTTAAACGCAACTTCTTCTTTTTCTTCTTCTTTTCGGTCTGGTAGAACTAGTTCTTTGATACGCAATGCATCAATGACCAATCGCTTTATTTCGTTTTCACTTGCACCGAACCAACTTAACAGTCGACGGAACTTATAGTTTAAGTGTCGCCCGGGTTGATAGCTGGCTTTGTAATTACAGTTGAAACAGTGATACGACACAGACCCATCTGCATTTAGCATAAGGCCGCCACGACCTCTAGTGTCCCGATTCTCGCCGTTATGCTCGCAGCAAACCGCGTTGAAGCTGGTCCATCCATTTGAACCAGCTTTGCGTTTTCCAGGGAGTATTGATTTTACAGCGTCTTGAATAGAATGCAGCATAGAACAAGTATATATTGTTCTACTCAAGAACTCAAATTATTTTACGGGTTAAGATAACCAGGTAGAACTTGTAGATCCAGTGCAGCATTACTATTGTCATCAATATATAACGGACGCTGCAAAGTGGCATCAGTGCTGCTAACTGTTCGAGTAGTTAGCTTGTATAAACGTTGCTCTAGTGAATTAATTGTGTTTGCCGTTATGGTAATGGTTCCGCGGCCCAATTGAATATTTCCGCCAGCATTGGCGTTAAAGTTTACGTTGCCAGACCAAACGGTTACGTTATTGGTGAAATCCTGTATGTCTACTTGTACTCGATAGTTAGCAATGTTAGCTGACTTCTGGTCTTGGTTTAACACCATGACTTGGATCGGGTTGTCTATGCCCTGATAGACTTTAATTGGGTGACTATACACAATGCGGTTCCTTACAGTGAATATTGCAGGATCCAGAATTTGGACCACCACACTTTGGTTATATAAATAACTTTTAATAGTATTCATTTTATGAGTATCTTTAACATATTTAGTATAAAACGTGGAAGAAATACAACAGCTACTTGAGCGATACCCCTTTATCACATACCTTGTATATGGTGGGAATGACTACATCGGGATCGTCCAAAACGCAGACGAACAAATTACCACGATTTACGATTTTGCTAGCCTAAAAAGTTCAGATCAAAAGAAGAAATTCTTAGAACTTGGAGAACAATGGTGGTGGGAAAGTAATCGTCTTATCCCGATCAATGTGTTTTTAAAAGCCGACTGGGCAGAGTTCAAGTTTTGTGTCAAAACAATGAACAGCAAAGACGTAGATATAAAAGTAGGCCCGCAGACTAGCCTAAAGGAAATGGCTGCAAAGAGATCTAAGAGACGATCTATTACCCTTGTGAGAAGACTTGGGTAAACTGTTGATCTGCTTGCGCCAGCAGATTCATATGCACAACCACTAGATTTGCGTAAGCAACAGCGTGGCTCTTCTTAAAATAATAACTATCATCTGTGGGACGATCCCACACCGTACTTGCAACGGTGCTCCACTTTTCCCCAATTAAATGACGCTTAGCCGGGCGAATAACGCTCAGGAACATGGCCATACGTGGGACTGTATTCACTGCTTCGGGCATCTTAATTAGCGTATCGTAGTGATTACCAATGTGAATTAACTTACTGCAAAACTCTGGGTCATATAGTTGGGCCCAGTCTGGTTCTTGCGACATTAGTTCGTGTAGGTGCTGCTCACTCTTAATCTGCGTATATAACGAAACATTCAAGAAATCCAGCTTGGCATATCCACGCTCCTCGGCTTCTTGGTAGTCAATACTGGCTACACCAGTATAAGAGTCGCAAGGAATATCAGTTGGGTACACTCCGGTGTTATGTTTTACTAGTTTACCGTCGCGAACAATCCCTGCAGGTGTTAACTTGAGCAGTTCTAGTGCTTTAACCCTGTCGCCAAAGTCAATGTCGATATCACTTTTGAATTTCATTTTTTAAATACTTTACTGCGTTTTCTAAACTAGACACAATGTCGTTAAAGTTCCCTAACCCTAGGTTGCACTTATGGCAAATCCATCCACGAAATTGGTTTGTCTCATGATCGTGGTCCGCACACCATATACCCTTTTTCTTTGGATTCTTGGCCCTGATCTCAGATGCAGTCCGTTCGCAAATTGGACAACTATGATCTGCTGGCGGAGGCGGATTATTTTTCTTTAAACCCGATACGATTTTATTCTGCTTTTTTGCACATGGCTTGCATTCGTATCTAAGATAATCGGAGCCACCGTCTTTGCCAAACATTGTTAAGGGAAGGGCTTCATTGCACATTCCACATACTTTAGTTTCTTCTTCGTATCCTTCGAACAGATCCTTAATCGTAGATTTCATAGTCCAGCTGCCTCTAAAATACTTTTAACCCACTCAGTGTCTGCCATGTAGTCCTTAAACTTGCGTTGCCAAAAGTCTGGATCAATCCAGGGCATAATCATAGCCAGCTGTTCTTCGTTAAGCCCGTCTAAAAAATCAACCCCACTATTGCATCCAAAGACAACCCAAGGGCTAATCCTGCCAGTGCTAATATGATAACAAATTCGATTACTATTACCGTACCGAAAATAATCTGTAAAACCGTTTTTAAGCTCTGGATGACTATCTGCATACTCTTGCATTTCCTTTAGCGCCCGCTCAAGGGCATCTTGTACAGCTTCTTTCTTGAGATACTCGTGTATCCATGTGCTGTACATTTCTTCCTTAGTCCAGTAGTCTAGTTTCTTGTTGTTTTTAAGAAGCCAGTCAATGAAGTTAAGGGGATGCACTGCCCTGATCCCGACTAAGTGCCTACCGAACTTAACAAATGCAGTGTAGTACGGACTTGCTGCAAAGTCGTCGTAGGTCTTTGTTTTTGTGGTACCTTGCGTTGTTTCGTAGAAACGCAAATAGGCCCTGAAGCCTAGTTGCACACCAGTTTCGTTTTGCTGTTGGGCTCTACGCTTTTGCTCGCACAAATGAGAAAATAGCGTAGACTCCTTAGCAAAGCCCTTACCGCAATACTGGCACTCAAAGTTCTTTTTTGATTCGCTCATCTGTCCAGCCGTGTTCTTTAGCCAATCGCTTAAGATCGTCTTTACCGTTGAGTCGTCCGAGTAGTTCGATGTCATCTTCTTTTAAGTGTGGAAACAGCTCTCTAAAAAGTTTTGCCGCTTTGTTGTTGCTTTCTTTTTTCTTACCAGCAAGCCATTTGTGATATTGCTTGCCTAAGCCCGGACTAACTGTGGTGGCCATTAGCCACTGTAGCTTTTTGTGTTGGCTTGTGCTAATGTCAAAGAAATGCTTGTTTAGCTTTTCATTGCAGCTCATTAGATAGTATGCTTGCATGTCCGCACTACCCTCAACTGCCGCGCCCCAACGAATCATCAAGTACGGGCTGAACTTCTTTTGTTCCTCTGGACTTAGGTCATCGTAAAAATCTCTGTTCTTACGATCGAACTGCGCCATTTCGTTGGCAATGTTTAGTTTGTCACTCATACTGGATGATACGCCACTGCGTCCTCTTCTTCTATTAGTTTGTAAAACATTATAACACGCTCAAGCTCTGCTGCCAAGCCGGGATGGGTTTTTGCACGACGACGAATGTCACCCCACAACTTAGCGTCCATAATATGGTCATACAACGGGCGACCATCATCTGTGCGAGAGTCATAGTCGTGCCCAATTTCAATTCTAGTCGAAGGATCACTACCTGCTTCTCTAGCATACGTGACTCCATTCGCACGTTCGTAAATGTAAGTTGCACCAGGCTTGAGCGTTCCCATATCAGTGATTCCTTGTTCCTTGAAATACACAGTTAAATACCAAGTTCATTTCGCCATCGTTAATCACCTGATGAAATGCGCCATCCGGTACCAATACAATTGACCCGGCATCAACTCTAACCCTCTGTTCGTCAATTATCATAACTCCGGTACCTTGTACAAAGAAGTAAACTTCCTCTTGGCCGGGATGTGAGTGGCCACGTGTCATGCAGCCTCTATATAACTTGGTGCTACTAAGCACAAGATTATTTAAAGTTTTATTATCTTTAAGGAGATAGGTATCATTGTCTTTGACAATTTCTCCACCAATATCACTGTTATGGATTTTTAAATTCATGTTGTTACCAGCATTTACTATAATCAACTACTTCACTTTGTCTGCTAATATCTTTAACAAAATATGCACACAAAGGTTTCTCAGTCCCGGACTCTAGGGGCACGGCTAGCATTTGGCCCGGTTTTAGCTTAGGAAAGTACCATTTGACATCTTGATATATGTCCACGATTTCAACCGGCTTAAACTCCGGTTTAAAGCTGCTTAAAGGGTTAAAACAAAACACACTAAAGCCTCGATCATTGATGCTGGTAAGAGGAACCACTTCGAGATCCCCTAAATCAGGTTCTCCAATTAGTAGTTGCCAATCAACTGGCATTTTAATAACACTATTACCAATTTTTAAAACTAAGGCAGGTGCGTTAAATGATTCTAAGAAAATTAATGGAATATAAAAGTAATCCGGATTCTTGTTGTCGCTATTATCTAGTACTGCAAAACGCAGATCCTCAATTTCATCGGGGATTTCGTTTAATTCGTACGCTGTATTTTCTAATGTTAAAATTCTCATTCTGTTTCCCATTTTAGACGGAACATAGTTATTTCCGCCTCGTCGCGGAAAGCGAATTGATTAATACTAACTCTCTTTCCGCATTGGTGCTGTTGACACCAAACCGCTGTTTGTCGATGTTCTTCGTGAGACATGTGTACATTTATTTTCCAGTAGCCAGTCCCACGAACAACATCGAGCACTTTCATTGCCAATCCACTTTTTCTACTGCAAAAGGATAGTTTGCTTCTTTGTAAAATTGCTTACGTTTTGTTAGGTGCCGTTTCGCGAACTTGCACGACGATGTGATGTCCCAGATTTGTACAAAATCTTTGTCCTCAGCTTTGCGGATACCACGACCAATCGATTGGATAACCCTAACAAACGATTTACCAGGCTCGACAAGAACCAGATTAAAAATACGAGGAATGTTAATGCCAACCGCTGCAACACCATAGGTCGCGATAATGATTTTATTAGTGGCCGTAGCAACTTCGTCATATTCGTCTTTTCGATCTGTTGCTTTTGTCGATCCTGACACGAAAGCCACATCGGGCTTGTCACTAAGCAAACTGAATAATGTACTTAGCTCTGCTTGTAGGATCTTGCCAGTTTCTATTCGGTCAACTAGAACCAAGGTATTCCCGCCCTCTTTGATCTTGTCCACTAGCTTCGCCATGTAGGAAATCCTAGACGTAGTTGTAGTCAGATACTTGAGTTCACTCTGGTAGTCTTTGTACTCAACATGATCTAGTAGTTGTACAATATTAACGTGGCATTGTGCCAAGTGTCCTGCTTCTTGTAGGTCGCTAGCGGCAAGTTTACCAACCACAGGACCAAGGCTACAAAAAATACTAACCTGTGCATACTCTTCCTTGGGAACCGTCCCAGTTAAACCCCAGCGCATCGGCACATGAGCAAATACGCCTGTTAGCAATGTCTTTAGCGCATCAGCCTTGGCCATGTGTACTTCGTCGACCATAACCAGTGCCACATCGTCGATAATATCGTCAATAATGAAGTCGGTAGGGTCTTTAAGTAGTCGATAACTAGCCGATTCGCCTCGACGATTTTCACTGTTCTTTAACAGTACAGTTAGACTCTGCCATGTGCAAATAGTGTGCTTTCTTCCAATTTCTTTACGATCACCAAAGTACACACCCACATCTAACCCTAAGTTAATGTAGTCTGCTTCGGTTTGAGTAACCAAGCTCTTGTTAGGTACAATAACAATACTACGACCGTACTTTTCCGCACTCAGTGAAAGTGCAGCGGTCATAATAGTTTTACCTGCGCCAGTTGCAATCTCTTGAATACTTTGCGGATTCTGTAAGAAGTTGTTAATGATCTCAACTTGGTAGTCGCGGAACATAACAGGTTGCCCAGCGGCAGGATGACCTTTGGGCCAAAGCCTGTGAGCAAACGTGTCTTCTTGAAACACATCAAATTCGATCTTATTACTGTAGGTACGCAGATCCTCAATGTCAATGTCGTAACCGTCAGCTTCAAGTATAGGAAGAATATCAGGGAGTAGATTAATGTATGTGCTTCCGCCTAGCTGGAAAAAGGCCTGGCGGCCATCCCATCGGCCCAATCGAACAGCGGGCAAGTATCTTGCACCGGGAATCTCATACTTAAATCGGTCTACTAGCTTCTTTCGAGTGCCAATCTCTAAACCTTCGATTTTTACGTTGCATTCATCTTTAATTATTAACTTAGCTTCCAATCTTGATAACCTTCTGGCCTGTTTGCTTTTTATTGTATACTTCCGCGGCAGTGTAAACAGCCTTACCGGCTCTTTGCATCATTAGTTGTTTGTCTCCACCGAATATCATTCCGGCACTGCTGATTAGCATAGGAATGCGATCTAATACTCGCATTGGCTTTACAGTGTAGATAAATTTAATTTCCGGAGTTAGGTGATCGAGCACAAACTTACTATTGCCCACGTCGAGTATTTGCTCAGCTGGATATAGTTCTTTTAGCCGATTGAACATCTTTAAGCTGAGGTCGGGTTCGTAAATAACCACAGGTGTCCGACCCACCTGAATTGCATAATCCAATACACTAGCAAAGTCGTCGTCTGCCATGCCAGTGTTTGCATTGATCTTAACATCGCGGTGACTTGCAAGCTGCAAGAATCGAGGACCCCACTGCTGCATTACCGCTTGTTTAAGATCGTCCTGTATAGTATATCCAAGCTCGCCACTGTAGTCAACTAGTGTGGCCAAGTTAGAGAAACTGAATCCACCTAACTTGTCGTTGATGTATTCGCGTAGAGATTCTGGGCAATTACTAATGTCCAGTTCGGTTCCGTTACAGTAGAGTTCGATTGCAAAACCAGTCTGCTCAACTTCGAGCATTTTGTCAACTAGGTACTGAACTTGATCACCGATTTTGAACTCGTTGGCTGTCGCCCATGTATGCAGCCATGTTAGGTTGTATTCAGTTAGTCCAATTTTCCAGACCTTTGCTTCGCGATCGAATTCGCAACCGCCCTGACTATCTTTTCTAAACGACCGCAAATCATCAACTAGCTTGGTCACAAACGGGAATCGAAGTGCAATCTTATTGTCCTGGATTTCTAAGCTGCGGCTGTAATCCATTTTCCGTAGAGGAACACGCCACACCGGTGATTCCACAGGACTGACGTCAACACCCTTGTTGGCTAGCTGCCGCTGATATTTGAGAATGATCTTACATGCTAGATCGCCCTGGCGTTCAGTTAGTGGCTTACTGCTAGTGGTAGATTCGCACATACTTTGTAGAACATCTACATCGTAACGAGCTAAACTAATAATCGGTTTAAGTTCAAAGAACCATGATGAAATAGGTTTGCCCGTAACCACGTCACGAGCACCGCCAATAACTTCAATGTATTCTTCTACGGTAATAAATGTCTTCATAGTAACAGTATAACAGTTTAATTTAGATTATGCGAGAACAGCATAACCATAATAGAAAAAGCCCCTGGTATTTCTACCAAGGGCAAAAGCTACAACCGAAGGAGCAAATCACTGGTTGTAACGAAACTTATTCTTGCGATGGTGGTAGCCCATTACTTCGCTTATCTCGAGATTGATCAGCATCCTGATATAGTCTCTTCTCTTGTGCAGTGAGTTTGTCCTTGTGTGTTTTTCGAGGATTGCCACAGCAAAAACACTCAGGGTTACCACAATCCATTGCATGATGCTTTGCCAAGCGATGTGTTTCCTTCAACAAATTGTGTTTATCAGGGAAGGCATTATGCGCTTTTGCGATTTTGACTTGCCTTGCTATTGCTACGTCAGTTTTGTACCGACGACGACTGTTTAGATACTTTGCAAATTCGTTACTCATGTTTCTCCGTTACTTCAGGCACATCGGCCCATTCACTCCACTGCATTACGGCAGTTTGGTTTACGAAATCCTGACTAGGCATTCCTGCGTAGACAGTAGTATTTACAAACTTGCGAAACTGTAGTTTACGTTTCTTAACCATTCTTTTGGGGAACGGAGGTCCACCAAATTGAACCTCGCTTAGGGGAGGCATTACAGTTTCTTCTTCCTCCCAAGTCAACCATCGTAATTCAATATTACCCATATCTGTTAATCAGAACTAGATGAACTATAAGAACTGTCGCTACTAGAGCTGCTGTAACTTGAGTCACTGCTAGAGCTGCTGTAACTTGAACTGTAGCTGCTACGACTAGACGATTCGCTATCGCTACTAGACGACGAGCTGTACGAACTAGTATACGAACTAGAAGGACCATAAGACTCTTCTTTATCCCAGCTAGACTTTGATGCTACCGGAGTTGGTGCAACATATTCTTGCTCGGGAAGAGTTACTGTTCCTGCTGCATAACCACTCGGACTGTTTAGTGCATTTAGCAAGATCAAGCGAGCAGTTTCATCGTCAGTTGATGGCTGCGGCGTGTATGTTCTAGCAGCTGGGACAGGACTCGATTTAGCTGGCGTAGATGCAGTGCGGGCATATCCGCCGCCGCTGTAACTTGACTTGCTAAAAGTTGTTGCTGGGGCCATGCGCTTGCCAAGTTCTGCTCGGTACTTGCGATCATTTTCTGCTCTCTTGCGCTGTTGAGACGAGTACATGAGAGCAATGCCGCCAAACAATACCACAACCAGTACAATCAGTCCAACTACCATAAAGGTTCCTGGATCGAATGAGAGTGCAGAGAGTGCAGGGGCAGCAATTGCAGCAAGGATGCCCACAATTGCCAACACAATCATCAATTCAATTAGTGTGAATCCTTGCTGTTTCATATTACTTACCCGTTACGTTGATGAAAGGCATAGCACCCGACATTACATTGGGCAAGTTACCATCCCACTTCTTGATTGCTTCAAGCTGAACAAATGCTGCACCACCTTGACTGTTAATAGCCTGCGCTTGGATAGCGATAGCCTTCGCTTCACCTTCGGCTTCAGCAATACGTGACTTGGCTTCAATGGTGATACGTTGCAAATCCTGTTCGGCTTTTTGCTTGGTCTGGGTCGCAATCATTTTTGCATCAATCGCGTCTTGGTATGCTTTAGAGAACCCAAAGTTAACCAAGCTAATGTTGCTGACACTGATATCAAACTGTGCAACTTTTTCTTGCAGGCGTTTCAAAATTTCTTGACTAACTTCTTCACGCTTCAGAATCAATTCTTCACTAGTGTAGTGACCAGTCACCGATTTGAATGCTTCACCAATTGCCGGGCCAAGAACCTTTTCATCTACGTTAAGACCGAATTCCTTATAGATGGTAGGAACCATGTTAGGCTTCAATCGGAAGTTAACTACCAAATCAGTGTGTACCTGTTGCATGTCTTTAGTACCTGCACTTTGGTTAGCTAGCGTTGCCTTTTGTAGCTGTACGTTAACGTTTCGCACAGAACTGATAGGGTTAACAAACGTCACACCTTCTGCCAATGCGTTATCCAAATTGGTCTTACCCATTGTCACTTGCACGCCAACGTGGCCTGGCGGAACAATAGTAAACGATTCAAACGCTACCACTATCATGAAAAACACGATGCCCAATGTAGCACCGAGCACTTTGCGCTGGAGCAATGCCCAGCTGGCTGCAAAAATAGCCAAGGCAATTACTGCCGAAACTGCGAGAATAAACATATTAATCCTTTAAAGATTGTTGAAGTTGTTGAAACTTAATTATAACACCACTCGGCATTATTTGCAAATCTGCTTAATTTCCTCGGCAGATTTGTTGACCTTGATTGCTTCTAAGCGACACTGTCCTTTGCTGTATTCTGACACCATAACAGGAGAAAACATTCCCACTGTAAAGCCAACAATACATATAGCCACCCATTTATCCATTGTAATCCCTTTGTAAACGTTGAAAAGTTCTCTCTACATCTGCTTCGTATTCACGAGCTCTACTAACACATCCAGCCATAAAGAATGGCGCCAATGCACATGTTGCAATAAGGCCGCCTGCTATAAAGCCGGACCACCCGCCTCGCTCAATACCTGCTAATGCTGCACCGAGTATAAAAATACCAAGCACGGGCCAGCCAGGATGATGGCCATATCCTTCTAGGTAGCCTGCACCCATCCATATACGTTTAAACAGTTTCACGCCGCATAGCCTCCGCTTTTTTGATGTCATCCCACTCTGCAATAAAGGCCGCGTCGGCTGCTTTGATTACAGGATCTTCCCAAAGGAATTTGTGACTCATTGCAAAGTTCGGAACCCGGGTATTACCTAGGCTTGCCCACATCTTTTGTTTTTCAACTTCTAACCTGTGCTTGTTAATCTCAGCTTCAATCAGTGGCCAATCACTCAAGTAAAAGCGATAGTCAAAAGAACAGCAATGGATCACTGGATACTGCCCAGCTTCTTGACGATGTCCATAACGCTGATAGCGAGAGCTATAAATGTCTTCCCACGGCCCGTTGTATGCGCCACCTCCCCCAGTTCCAGTATAGGTTAGTGTATGTCCCATTGGCCGACTAATAAAGTCATTGCACTTGGTTGCCCATCGCACCCACACTCGACCGGTAAACCCAGGGTATCCATTAGGAGCACCTTTATCACTATTGTGCCCGCCCCAGTTACTCATTCCGTTAATTGGGTGGCTGTGGCTGTTACTAACCATATCGCTAAATTTCACATCCCATGCAAATCCAGCCACCTTAAGGTAGTCAGGTGGTAAACGCTTGCGGCGGCCATCGCGTGGTTGAACCACATTGTTGTGAGTTTCACACATGGCAATGCAACAACGGGCCAGGTCGTCAAGATCCGTTGGCTCACCGTAGTGTGCCAGAATACGATCTTTTAATACTTGAAGGTGATTCATGATTTCCCCATCACTTCTTCGTTTTTAAGGCGGCGCATCATGTTTTCGTTGCGACGATCTTGTTCCTTGCGGGTACGTTTCTTTTCGTCGCTAACTTTGTTGATCAGGTCGTAGCCGCGAGCCCATTCAATGCCTGCAATCCACACTTGAAGCTGATCAATGGTTCCACTAAACAACATAGCATCACGGGCATAAACCGGCAGTTCTTCATCACGGGGATATACTGCAACGCGGTCACCGAACTCGCTGCCGCCCCACTGACCATTGTGTTTGTCGTAGCCCCACCGCATACCCATCTTGTGAAGAGTTTCTTCGAGTCGTTTAACTTTGAGAATTAATTCGTAGCCTGCCATACTTAATCCTTGAGGTGACTCCATGTGCGCTGACGTTCGGCATCAAATTGACGGAATTGATCATGCAACACAATGTAGACAAAATAGCAAAAAGAAATAACAAACCATGTTTTTCCAACGAGCACAAAGTTGTCCGTTGACTGGGTAATCAACAATGCTACAATAGCAGTGACCCCAGATCCAACGACAGTTAGCGCCCAGAATGCAAACACAAACATTCCAGTGGACTCCCGATAAAATCGAGTAATGGCATCATGACGGCGTTTCGGAAGAGCTGCTACCCGACTCCACAGTCGAGCTAACATCCAGGTCACAAAATAAAATGGGGTTTTGTAGTTCATATGGTTATTGTAACATGGTTTTATTCGGTCATCAACCAAAAATGTAGCGTTTTAGCAACGAACGAAACGACGGATCCTCGAGACTTGACCCGTGCCAATCTGCGTAGACTTCCCGATAATTTTCGTGTCTAGGTTGATACACACAACTAGGCACCTTGTACTTCTTATAGCGCTCATACACATACGAACACGCAATTGCTAGATTGTTTGTTGCCAGGATGCAGTCGCCTTTGTGTAGCAAATGATACCGAGGGTCTAGATCATACACCTCGTACTCAAATTGCCGAGTCACTTTAAACTTCCCCAGGAAAGCAAGAACCGACCAACAATCAGCTGGTGAATCTTTTGACCATGCAAGTTGCGGATTTTGCTAACCCTGAAGTAATCAGTATAGCACTCTTCCTTGATGTTGATGCTGTCCCAGTAATCTGAGCCCCACATGCACATAAACAGTGTGCTACCAATTTGGAAAGTACGTGGCTTTGCCGGCGATTTGAAGACGCCGTAGTAATCTTTGAGTTCTTGGTGTGTCATCTTACTTTAAATGTCCTAATTGTAGTTCCATCTGACAGTTTGTAATCGTCGTATACCTCATTAATTTCCCAAAGAGCATCTTCGTCTTCTTCGTCAATGGCGTCTACCACTTTACTAGATTTTTTTTTGGAGGTGGGTTAGTTAACCCCAACAGTTCTTTGGCTTCTTCGCTAAGGCTCGCAAGAGCTTCGGCTTTAATCCGCTCTTTACGCTCGATTTCAGCAAGGCGGGCTTGCTCACGTGCGTCATCTTCTTTGTGCTTTTTCCACCAGGTACGCACCTCGTCGTCTTTGAGCAAAATGAGATCTTCAATGCCGTTGGCTTCAAGCTCAGATAATGCTTTACAAGCAATGCGAGCCAGCATGTCAGTTTGCTTTTTTAGTTCGCGAATCTTCCTACGGTCATCATCGCCGCGATTCCAATCCTCATTGTAGCTTTGGCAAGGCATTATGCTGCTCCAATTTCTTCTAAGTAATCTGCATCCAACTTGATATGACCGTAGCCGTTATCTGCAAGAGCTTTTGCCACTTGCGTAATTGGTGCTGTGGTTTCGAATACTGTGCTGTGTATTCCCCATTTGGTGTCACGACCAGTGATGCGAGTGCCATTTACATACACTGCACCACGATTAGTAACTTCGATTTTAACTTGTTTACGTTTTGCCATGTTATACCTTAGCAGACAAGAATAAAGAACGCCAGAATCACTGCATATCCCGGGTGCCCGAACAACGCCAAGAAAATAACTGCAAGCCAACCTAGATCTTTATCCATATCAATCCTTTGTTACCTATATTATAACAGAAACGCCCATTTCTTTTTACAAAATGAGCGTTCTTTTATGCAATATTATCGGAGGGGTCTTATTGACGTTGCCCCTACGCACACTGCGGGGTTAACCTTCTTCGATCTGATCTGCAATGTTTGCAAGACTATTTGTTATATCTTGCAAGTCATCCGCAAAGTCGGGGTCGCATACATTCAACACCTCTTGAATTAATGCTACCGCTTCTGCTAGCTTTCCAATTTGTTCGTATTTGTCCATTGTGTTATCCGTTAAATCCGATTACATCTTCAAACAGTGCCAGCAAGTCTGCATTGGACATTTGATCCAACTTGGTAGCATCATATTCTTCGCCGTCACTGTTAAAAATAATGCCCTTGTGAGCACACTCCTGTAAACGTGCAATGACTAGGTTGCGCATTAATCGCCTCCCATGTAAAACTGTGTTTCACAATCAGAGCACTTGTATGGATGAGCAGCATCGTAGAACTCAGTGCAGCCCGCCATTTCTTCGGCTACATACAACTCGCCACCATTGGGCTCAGAGTCGCCCGGTTTGACTTTTTGGCTACCACAATTTGGACAGTACATTATTCAATCCCCAATGCCATTAAGAATTTAGGTTCTGCTTTTGCTTTGACGTATTTTTCAAGGGCTTCTGCAGAATCAATGTATGCTTGACGCAACCTGTGGAATTCGTCGTCCTTCATTTCTTCGAAGGCTGCATAGCAACGGAAGCAGTAGTCAAAGCCTTCGTAGTCCATCTTGTAGGCCACAAAGTTCCAAGTACCCGGCTCATCGTCAAACACCTCATCGGTGTCGTTGATCAAGTCGTCTTCGTAATCATCAATCATGGTGCAGTTCCTTTACAGTAAATCCAGATTCTGCTGCTTCATCTGCTTCGTACTGTGTAGTTACAGAGTACAAGAATAAATCACCGTCCCAAACTTCAAACATATTGTTACCTTGTGTTTAAATAAATTACAAAACCGTTGAGCAAACATGCGGCTGAGTTTAACCACCACCACCGAGTCCAGTACGGGCAGCGGTGTAAGACCCACAAGCTGACCCCTGCACTAAGCAGATTAGCAACCCACATTACTTGTTGTTTGCTTGTTCCAGCTGCATACGAGCAACTGCGAATTGTGCCGCTACATCTTTCTTCAAGTCATCAAACGCCTCATCAATAAAACGTTGGACACGCTTTTGAGCTGCGTCGACTTGTTTGTCAATTTTAGATTTTGCCATTTGTGTTCCTTAATAGCTTAGTTGGTTAATTATAGCACAAAAGCCATTAGGCTTTCATGCAAGTGGTTTGAGCCATACGCTGCCACGTTGCAGGGAAACTCTTGCGAAGCTGTGCAACTTTGATAGCCATACGCAAGCTCATTTCACGAAGCTTGTTCTGATTAGTTTCCATAAATTCCACCACTTCGTCTTGTGCAACTGGTTCCATGTCCATGTCTGCAAACAGCGCACCATCTTTGGCAATTTGCTTGATACGCAGGATCTTGTCACGCATGGTATCCAAGGTCAGATCCAGATAGTGGCAACGGCTTTGGAGCGCATCCAGGTGATCACGGAGCTTTTGACTCTTCATAGTGTCAAACTTCAAGTTAGTGATAAAGATCACCGAGCCGTTAAAGTTGAAGCTGTCCGGAATGCCTTCGCGACGGAGAAGGTTACTGTCGCTCAGCCAGCTAATCTTACGCTTCTTGCCCGAGTCCAGCGCACCCTTCAGCAAGTTCAAGCTCACATCATCGAGCAAAATGCTATCGCAGTCGTCAAACACAACCACGCAATTAGAGTCACTGTACTTGTAGAGAGTGCTGTACAAACCCAATGCAGTAGCAGAGCCCTTAACGACTTCTGCGCGAAGACGCTTACCAGCAACCTGATCAAACAGGCATGCTTTTTCGATGATGGTTTCAACGCCAAAGCTCTTACCAACACCAGGAGGGCCACTAACAATCATTGCACGAATGTCGCCGTTGGTTGCAGCTTTGGTCATTTCGTCCAGGATCTCGAAACGAGCACGAATGCGCTCAATGACTTCTTCGTCAGTTTCGACAGGAACAGAATGATGAGCTGGTGCAATAGCAACATTAGCAGGAACTTCGTCGCCGCTAACAAACTCGTAATCAGTGATACTGTCCACTTTCACGCGGATTTGTTCAGGGAAACCAGGAAAGGCATCGCCGTTCAAAACAGTCACGTATCCACCTTTGGCACTGGTACGGAATTGTTCAACCAATTGGAACACACGGCCCGACACATCGGTAGCACGATAAGAACCAGTCTTGATACGGATAAACGTTTGGGACATTTTCAATTGCCTTGTTAGTTACAATACTTCAATTATAGCAGTTTAGTCGTTTTGGGTCAACCAAAATTAGATAACTGCAATGCGAAACATTTTAATCGAACTGTTATCTGCGGGGATTTGCACAGTGGTTGCAAATTTGACGCCAGTCTGAACTGGGATTTCCAAAGTCAGCCAGGTGTTCAGGAATCCTGGCTTGGCAGTAGGGCCAACTTTGATGCTTTTAACAACAGCTTCACGAGTGCCTGCGGCGCTAGTGTAACGAATTTTGGTGCCAGTTGCGAGTTCCATTGCAAGTTCCTGTGTTGTTACGCTATGTATCTATTATACCCAAAAACTAATTTTGAGTCAAGTCTTTTTAGAATTTGCGTTGTTCAACAGAGAAATTCTTACCATCCAAGGTATATTGAGTGATGCAGGAAATAGCGTGGCTTTCGCAGCCGGGACCAAATGCAGTGCGGACATCGCCAGCGGCAGTATGCAAAATAACAGTGATTTCCATGATCGGCTCCGTTTTGTTTACAATAACTCTATTGTAGCAAAAACGTGCTTTTGGGTCAAGGCTTTTTTGATCTCTTGGATGTGGCTTTTTTGCCACGAGTCTCTTTAATGATCCCCGGAAGATACTTGAGTAGTACTTCAGTTTTAATCATGTCAGGAACATTGGTGTACGGCCAATCCACCACAAACGGGCAGCAATTGGTCCAACGTCCAGTTTTCACAAACTCAAGTGCTTCTTGCAAATCTTCGGGCTTGCTAGCGTCAAAGAAACGCTTTGTATGCACTTGATGTAAGGAACGAGATTGTGTGTATGTGTCCATATTGCTATAGTAGCACTATTCAAATTTACAGTCAAACACCCATTGCCTGTTGCCAAAAGTGTGATTCTGACGCAAGCCACCGAAACACCGGCAAAACCAGATCAGGGCTGTTAGTGCGTAGGTGACCTATTAGGCCAGGAATCAAATCATAGTACTTGGCCTGCTCAACTGCTTCAAGCACGTGATGCCACTTGTATATGTTCCAACCAGTATAATCCATGTGTGTGATATAAAATTCCACAGTATCACGATGTGAAAATTTAATAACATTCCACGGCCCGTGGAACCCAAAGCTAGGTGAGTACTGGCCCAGCTCATAACTGAATTGCGCTGCAAGTGCAGTTGGTGCATATTTTATCTTGTGCTCTTGCTCAAGATACGTGCGCTCGTTTTGCCCGATTACTTGATCTTCGTTGATACCACCTAACTGAATAGCCGGATCTTTGAGTGCGTCAAGTAGGCGTCTGCTTCGTAAGCTAAAACCACCATTGCCGATGTTGCGACCTTCGTGTTCCCATGGCCACGGTGCGCCAATGTAGTCGTACTTGAGGAACTCGTCAGTCCACATTGTTCGATCGTATGCCATTGCGTCCCATTGCACAAACAACACATGGTCTGTGGTGATGTGTTCTTGCATGCCCTTGATCATAAACTCACAATAATCATTAACTGACGGGAAATGATCAACGTAGACATTACGTGCGCCGGGCAATAACTCACGGTCACTAAAAGTCAACACTTCACTGACTTCAATATGTTTTAGAGTTTCAGTTAATGCCCGTGCTGCTAAAGCATGATGCATTGTTTCCTGCGTAACTAGTGTAATGCTCATAACTGCGCAATTGCTGCATCGGCGATGGCCTTGGTGTCCCACAGTTTGTTACATGCGTAGTCACCTCGCTCGCACACGATACGTCTAACTGGACGGGCCTGACGATTGTGGCACCCAACGCAATCAACTTGTGCTTGGATCACCGTGCAATTACTACCCATCACACCATCACGGAATGGAAGTACACGATCCGGGTACATGTGACTTAACAATGCCACAATGTGAGTTTCACTTGCTCCTGCAATATGGAACGGGGCAGAGTCAATGCCCACAAAGCATTTGGCGTGATCCATTACATAGCAGGTAGATCCTGCATCAAGTCCACGAATGTCCACTACCCGTGGATGCCTTTCGGGGTAAAAGTCTGTAGGGCCACCAGTGCATGCAATCTTAACATCTGGGTCTGCTTCGAGGATACGATTGATAACATCTAGCCATACTTCAACTGCAATGTTCTTCAATTCCCAGTGCCAGCGGCGCATATGAATTACAACAAATGTAGATCCTAGCGAGTCAACTACTTTATCTAGTTCCGCAATTTGCGTGTCATTTACAAAAAGCTCCATACTTTTATCCATGCTAGTGTTTCCAAACACTCGGTAAAAGTAACTGTCAGCAAAGTGTAGACCCGGATTGTACTCGTAAGTATCATCTAAGTTGTACACCACATTGTACTTAGACAAGTCAATGCTAGTATCAGTGTGAATAACATTCCGAACGTGAGGATTGTTATTGTACACATTAGGATATTCCGTAGTGACATCAATCACACAATTGCTGCCGTACATGTTCTTGAGTTCGCGAACAACACCTGTGGTGATGATCACATCACCTAGTGCACCCTTACGGCGCACTAGGATTTCTGTTGGAGTTTCTAATTTCATTGTTCAGTAATAACTTCTGGAAAGTATCGCAGAAAAAGATCGTTTTCGTTAGTTCGCTTTGCCTTGATTCGTTGCTTAATTTCTTTGTAGAAATTCCATGCAAGAGGAACAAACATAACCCGTGCATCGTCGGCAAACGAATCAAGGTACTCAATTGGCACAATCGGAACATTCATGCCGGGGCTGTACAGTCCTTGCTTTAGAGGATTATCATCGATGATCGCGTCAAGTTTAATCTTTGCGCTATTAAGCAAGGTATTGCCTTTAGCAGCGGCACCGTATCCAATCACTGCATACCCTCCGCGCTTGGCATCGGCGACCACATCACATAGATGAGAGATCAGTTCCTTAACGTTTGCAGACCAGTTATTGTATGTTTTTGCGTCTAGCAGGCCCTGTGCCGCTTCCATTGCGATAAGGTTAGCAATATGTGCTGGACGCCCCGGGGCTTTGCCCACTACAAAGATGTAACTAGTACCATGTATAGGGCATTTAACTGCATCAATTAAGTACAGTCCTGCACGTTTGCACAACTCATTCATGCTGTTAATGTTGTAGAAGTTCACATGTTCGTGATAGATGGTATCAAACTCGTTATTCAGTACCATGTCAGCTTGGCTAGTCTGAATAAAGAATCTAGAATCATAATTCATGATTTTTGCCAGGCTAGTCAAGTACGCAACCGGATCCGGGTTGTGAGCAAAGCTATTCTGTGCAACAATAATATCAGGACGCACCTTATCATTGATCAGTGTGTTGATTAGATTAGGGCCGAAGAAGTCACAGTAGATGTGATGGTTCTTGCTGCTAGTCTCATAGAGATTCTTAGCAGGGTCAATGCCATATGTTTGCAAGCCGAGCGACTTAAAGTAGTCAAGTTGAGTGCCATCATTGCATCCAATGTCTAACACAGAGGTAGCTTCAAAACTCATGTACTCTTGTGCAAAATTAGCAAACCACTCAAAGTGGTCTCTGCCTGTTTTACTTGTGCCACTGACATACAGGTAATGCGTATAAATTAGCATAGGATCAACTGCGTGTGTCAGTTGCAGGTGATAGCAATCTTCGCAGCGATTCACAGCCAGCGGAAACTTGGGTTCATCGACTTGCAGATTATCGATACAGTTGTTGGCAAGGGCTTGTGTGCCCAGATTTAACTGCAAGAACAGCTTGTTGCTACCACAAGCTAGGCAGTTTTTAATTTGTTTACAATCAGAATCTGAATACATTATTTTCTGTAATTTGATGCAGGGTATTCATTATTATAATGAAAACTTGGATCTGCTTTGTTGTGGCTTGCATGTAATTCGTGTACCTTAGGACGACCTTGGCCAATCCATGCTTCGCTTTCGTAACGCACGTTACCCGGATCAAGAACAATATCCGGTCTTAGCAGCTGACTAACTTGACCCGGTACGATTTTACTAGGATCCTGCAACTTGTCTAGTCTACGAATGTAGTTGCTAGTTGCCCACCAGAAGTTTCCACTTAGGTGCGGCCACGGATGATCCATCCAGTTAACGCCGACTAGTTCGTATCCCTCATCGAGCTTGTTAATGCTGTCTTTCCAACGCTCCAAAGACCAATAGGTCAAGTAATTGCGCCAGTCAACTGCCTTAGGGTCTGATAAATCTGGACGACTCAATCCCTTAAGGTGTGCATAGCATACATAATAAGGATTCTCTCCTGTGTCGGCATCAGCATCATGCTTTAAACGGTCAATGGTCGGCCATTCCCATTTTGCTGCATCGCCGTTAACGTGAACTAGTTTAAACTTGTCGCTTGCACGTAGCAAAGGAAACAAAGGAATTTCCATTGAGCTTTTCACGCCATTGATGCAGAGATTGATTTCATCTAGTGCATCCACTAGTCCACTGGCGTCCATCTTTTCCAGCATTTCGACTAACATAGTTTCCCAGCCGCGTAACTCTGGTACATGTAGATATAATTTTTTCATTTTAATTCCTAATAGCGGTGCCGTTTGGTGCAATTGCGCCCTCAACACCTATTTGTTCAACTTCGTGTACGTGTGCAGGATTCAAGAACTTGGCCAGTACATGCTCAATGTCAGTGTATCGACTAGTGGTGACTCTAGAAGTGAAGTCTTCCCAACTACGGTCGTACACATCAATGACCTCGTCTAGTAAAGCAGATGGCCAACTCCATAGTCGTGCCATATACTGCCACGGCTGATCAGTTAGCTCAACTGGAAACTGACTTTTAAACTTCTGACCAATTACTACCTTATCTGCCACATCAGGTTGTTCGTACAGTGTAAGGTCGAAACTATCATTAAGTGTGTAACGCCCAGACATCTTGTGTACACGGTCAATTCCGTTAAACTCCCCGTCTTCGGCAAGCAATTTTAATGCTCGTCCAAAGCACATGATCTCTGTGCCATTTTTAACTACATCCCAGTTGTCTGTACTGGTATACAGTTCTTGCACATCGGGCTCATCCGTGAAGTCCAAGAATACATCGGATACCTTTGCTAACAGCTCTGCCTGCAATTCAGTCAACGGGACACCAGTTACTTCCATGACCACAATCTTTGCGCCCGGCACATGATTGCGTATACTAGATACTGTGTCAACCGTCTGTAATAAACGTTCTTCTGGAGTATAGACCCCAAACCGGCTGTTAACAGCGCTGGTTACAATAAAACAATGCTTCATTTGCTCAACCAGCGCTTGTTCTCTAGCGTCCACTTTGTCATTTCAGCAATTCGCTCACTGAGCTTAATACGAGGTTCCCAACCTAAACTCTTCAGGAGCCCACCGTCAAGTGCATAGCGTAAGTCATGCCCAGGTCGAGATCCATGAAAGTCTACCATTTCGTAATTTAGCTCTTTGCCCTGTGCTGCGGCAATCATTTGCGCAAGGGTCAGGTTATCGATCTCTTCTGTGCCCACTAGGTTAAACTTGGGGCAGTGTGCATGTCCATAATCTCCAGTGTGCTTATAGTCTTTGGGCAAGTTTTGCAGAATAAACATCAGGCCTTCTGCTACATCCTTGGCATGAATGTACATACGTGTGCCAGCTTCGGTCTTTTCAGGATTGGCATGGATATATACCTTTTCGCCATCACGGGCACGTTGGATGCACATAGGGATAAACTTTTCAGGATGCTGGCGCTCACCAAATACGTTCATTGTATGAGTAACAACAATAGGCATCTTGTAAGTATTTTCATAGGCCACGCAAAACTCTTCCGCGGCAGCTTTAGACGCACTATAAGGGTTGGTCGAGTTGTACCGATCGTATTCCTTATAAGATACACCGGGTGGGGCAACCCCAAAAATTTCATCGGTCGAGAAATAGACAAAACGTTCCAGCCCAGGTAAATTCTTTCTTGCATAGTCTAACATGTTAACTGTGCCAACAGTGTTGTCTAATACAAACTCCATTGGGTATGTGATTGAGCGATCAACGTGTGATCCTGCTGCTAGGTGCAAAACAATGTCCACAGGACCAATGTCTTTAACAATCATTTCGTTTAATTCTGCCTTGATATCGTGGAACACAATTCGAAGGCGCTGGCTAACTGTTTTTGGATCATGCTCTTTAAGCATGTCGTGCAATCGGTTTAAATTTCCCGAGATATCTAGTCTGTCCAAGCAGACAATATTCCAATCAGTTGTAGTTAAAATGGTATCAATGACGTGGTGGGCAATAAAGCCTGCCCCGCCTGTAATCAGTACGTTCTTTGACATAGTTCTCCGTGTAAGTCGATAAGGTATTTATTTTTGCTATTTTACTGTGGTTACGTTTCTAAAGCAAGAGCAAGACCACCGAATAAATATCTGCATGACACACATCAATACCATTGTTATTATCACAGGCGGGTTCGACCCAGTACACAGCGGACATATCTCATACATCCGAGCAGCGCAAGAGCTCGGCGATTACTTAGTAGTTGGATTAAACAGTGACGAATGGCTAACACGTAAAAAAGGCCGATCATTTATGCCATGGTTTGAACGACATGCAGTACTAGACAATATGCGCGGTGTTGACTGGATTCTCGAGTTTAACGACAGCGACAACACTGCAATTGATGCAATTAATAAAGTCAAAGAGAGATTCCCTAATCACAGAATTATTTTTGCAAACGGCGGAGATCGCACAGCTAATAATATTCCAGAAATGTCAGTTGAGGGCGTTGAGTTCGTATTTGGCGTAGGTGGCGAGAATAAAGCAAACAGCTCTAGCTGGATCCTGCAAGAGTGGAAAGCCCCCAAGACTGAACGACCATGGGGGTACTACCGTGTGCTACACGAAGTAGATGGAACCAAAGTCAAAGAGCTTACAATTAGCCCGGGCAAAAGCCTAAGTCTACAGCGCCATCAGTTTCGTGCAGAGTACTGGCACGTTAGTGAGGGACAATGTATTGTTGAGCAACAAATGGAAAATGGATACCACATGCCGGCTCAGCAATTGAGCGAACACATGAGTATCCATATACCAGTTGAAGGGTGGCACCGCCTACACAACCCTTTTAATAAACCATGTCGTATTGTAGAAATCCAATACGGATCTTCTTGTGCAGAAGAAGATATTGAGCGTAAAGATTAATCCTGATCGTCTGCGGTAATCTTTTCGCCCAAGTGGCTTTTGATTACTCGCATCAGCTTACGCTCAGTGTCGTAAACGTATTCTTTAGTGTCGTCCTCGGTATGCACAACAAGGATAAAGCCATTTGCAGCTTTGCGAATTTCTAGTGATTCAAACATTAGTTGATTTCCAATTTAAGGTAAGTTGAGCGCTAATAATAGCACATAAAGAAATTTTAGTCAAGAAAAAGCCCTCCGAAGAGGGCTTTTATTCATCCACGTGTGTAACTGTTATCCCACTTTGCTGTAGGAATCGAACTCCGGCATTATCTCGATATGCCTCACCAAAGAATACTCGTTTAATACCACTTTGGTAAATGAGTTTAGCACAATTCAAGCATGGCGCATGGGTAACAAACATGTCGGCATCAAGGCCCGATTCAACACTTCTTGCAAGTTTTGCAATAGCGTTAGTTTCTGCGTGAAGAACTTCGGGTTTAGTTATTAGTTTGTAGCGGTCGCCATTCTCATCGACGAGTGGATAATGATCATTGATGTCAACAACTTTGTACGATAATGGATCCATCCAGGTCCCATCTTTCTGTTCAGTAAACTGAGTATTGTAAACTTTACTTTCGCAATTGTTATCCCATCCAGCTGGCATGCCATTGTAACCGATACTGATAATGCGATCGTCTTTTACAACAATGGCACCAACATGTAACCGACGGGCATGAGAAAGCTCGGCGTAATTCCGAGCTGTTGCCATGTGTGCTTTAATTAATTTTGATTTCATGGAATTTGGTAGGACCTACCAGGTTCGAACTGATGACATTCTGCGTGTAAGGCAGACGCTCTACCAACTGAGCTAAGGTCCTGTATTGGTTGCGGGTCCAGGATTTGAACCTGGGATGCTCCGAGCTTATGAGACTGGAGTGGTGGCCGCCCTACCCGCTTCAATATTTATACCAGTTGCTCTGCCTGTAGCAAAGAAACTGTATCTGCATCCAATTCGATTTCAGTGCGAACGTTAAGTTCCAACACCTTGTCGTTGATGCTTTGTTTTTGTTTCTTCAGGTCACGCATTTCTGCCTTGTAACCTTCAATCTGACCTGCTTCAAGCACGCCAGTGTCAACTGTGTCACCGTATCCGTAGATGCGGTTCTTGCTGTCTTGTGTGCGGAGCTTGTCCAACTTGCCTTCAAGCACTGCGTGGTCTTCAACAACCTTGCTCTCAGTTAAGCCCTTCAAGAAGCCAAGACGCTTGTCAATGAATGCCGCGTCTGTCAACAGATCTGCAACACCGGCTTCAACGTTTGCACGACCAACCTTTGCACGGATTCCGTACAGGGCTTTGGTCAACTGTGTGCGCTTGGCATCATTGCGGACCAGAGTCTCACGTGCTGTGTTCAGCACCGAAGTGGTGCTCTGGAACTCGTTAAGGGAAACTGTCAATGCGATGTCGATCGTCTTGATGTGTTCCTGGATTGTGTTTTGTAGGGCGTTTGCTTTGCGAAGTGTAAATTTCATAATCGAGTTCCTTTCTGTTTGATTTTAATAGGGGTGCAACGTATGGCAAGTCAATTGCGGAACAATGTGCAAAGTACATTAGATAGAGTTGATTTTCAAGGCAACCGTTTTCTAAAGCAAAATACAACAAGCAGAGGATACCAATATCGCCGAGCATCAACAAACAAGCAACTCAATGCCAATTCATCTCGGAGCACTGGATCACGATTGTTAATTCCAGTAAGCATTTCAAGTGCTAACTAGATGTGCAATCTCTCATCTCCATACGCTACAGCTAGTTTTAAGAAACTAGCAAAACTTGGAGGACGGTGTAGGAGTTTAACCTACCTTATACCGAGTTTGCAATCCGGCGCATAAACGCTCTGCCAACCGTCCATATTAGTCTGGTGGTTGAACCTATTTCAAGTTCAACGCTCTCGTTGTGCTTCATAGTCCAGTGTAGCATTTCTGCTTGGTCACCTTAGCTCCACACAATCACCAAATTCTTATTTGGAAACACATTCGCTGGACCCATCCAAACCGTAAAATCTTTCAGGAACAAATGTGCTTTCAAATAAGTTGCTTCTACCGTTTGGGTTGCTGTGGACTTGCTACTATAACTTCGCAAGCTACCCACTGCCTATCCAACTTTAACCATCGAAGCATACTTATATGTAAACGCACTACCCGCATGAATATCCGGCATATCTTCAAATATGTCTGACTGTTGAAGCAGTCAATGTAATGTGTTTGCATATAGTGTCCAGTTGTTAGCGTTACAACTTGATGCTTACGACCTTCAGGGTGATCAACTCCCATCCAATCGTTCTTTGCTGGTTAATAATACAGTCCCACCGTCGGGAGTAACCCGATATTCTGTAGCGACCGAACTGCGTTAATCAACTTTGCTTTGCAATCTTGTATCTAACTTTTGCTCTCACAATGCTGGACGCACTGTATAGTATCACTTTGCCTTTGGAGCCAGTAATTTACTATTCTGAAACACACTAACTAACTTGGCGTTGTAAGTCCGCTTTCGGGGATTGTTACACCGTTGGGTCCAAGTTAGTGGCCAATGTGCTTTAGAATAGTGGAGGACTGAGAATACATCTCTCCCAATAGCACCTCGAGCATTATTACCAGCCTTGCGAGCCAGCTTTCTCTCGACTTCCACTACAACCATATTGCTATGTATCATAGTCTGCTATCAGCATCGCCGTTTTTAAAGACAGGCAGTAGTCTTGTCGCCGTATGCTATTCTACGCTTTCTATCCCGTTGACCTTGCGAGCCATTAAGTCTTGCGAACTACGAAACTTCTTGCATAAACAGATTTCACCTTGCGAGTTACGTCTGACTTGATTAGCTTGCGCCTCAAGTATTAGATGCTTTTCACATACGACCGAGTCAGTCTTTGCATTTTAAATAGTTAGAGGGATTTGAACCTTCTGCCTACTCCTTAACAGGGAGTTGCTCTACCAAATGAGCTATAACAAACCTACTGCGATGTGCTGACTCAGTTGCTGCATACTCTTTTGGAATACACAATACAACACACCACGTACCTTTCCTCTTGCGGAGTAATCAGTCGTCTTTTGCGATCTGCGTCGGGGTCTCGGCTTTCGCGTACCCGCCACTAACCACTAAAACTGCATACGAGCCCTAAGGTGCAACCCCTCGGACAAATACACTACCCTTTCTCATACCAATTAACTGGACTGGTTTCGTTGTGAGGTCAGCACCACCTGTTACTCTCTAATGACTTGCGTTACCCTTGCAGGCGCTTGAGCCACTAATTCTTTCCACAACATCCAGCGTCATTGTTACAACCACCGGTCTTATCAGTGATCGGACCCTCACGGGCCTGAGCAGGCTTGTCTAAATGAACTATTGCTAGCGGAGTTATGTAGGCATACCTCCTTTGGCTGTGTCACCACAGTTATTCTTCGCATCAAGCTGGGCGAACCATACTCTTTGCAGGATATTAAACTACCCTTTAATTCTTAACATTGCGAAACATACTGGTGGACCAATGTGTTACTTTACACCAAACTGTAAACTTGAACCAACTGCGTCCAGTTGCGATCAAATGTGCTTACAGCTCCAGTTCGTTACGCTGGTTGTTCGGAACTCAAATTCCAGTTCTGCTTCGCAATGTTAAGTAAGTTCTTATACAATTGCACACACGCAGGAATCGAAACCTGCTGCACTTATTTTAAGAAAGCGCATGTTGCCTTATAGCAAACAGTTTCGAACCTGCTTACTACTACATCAGCTCTGTTTTCGACGCAGAACCTCTGTGTGCATGTGTATAAGAACTCTTATACGTTATCTATTTTAAAGAACTTTTGTTAGTTAGCACAATGACTAACTAAGCTTCTATTGTAGCAAACAATTAATTAACTGTCAACTACTTTAGACAAATTTTTATATCCACATGCACCACAGGAATTGAACCTGTCCACCCCGGATTTACCAGAGCTGCAATCCGCTACATCTGCTTGGCCTAAGCATTTGTACATGTGGATATAAAAACTTATATCTTGTTAATTTCTTAACATGTGTGTATTGTAACACACTTTTCTTTATTGTCAATAACTTCTTGAAAATAAAGTTTAAGTAATTTTGGTGCGGAAGGTCGGACTCGAACCGACACGCCATCTCTGGCGCCAGAACCTAAATCTGGTGCGTCTACCAATTTCGCCACACCCGCATCTTGATTACTTATCGTCTAAGCTAGTATTGTATGTGAATTTAACTTTGCTGTCAACATGTTTTTGCATGATGTTTTCAAAATCGTTTTTGCTTTGCGCTTTTGGCGCACAGTAGCCACATACACATCTATCTTTTACGCATTGTATAACAGGTATCTCCTGTTTGTCAACAATTTTTTTAAGATCGTTGAGTATACTTGTTGCATCAGCAATATTGCCCAACGGGCCAACACTGCCACTAAAATTCATCCTACAGTCTTTGTTGGTGTAGACATTCCCGGTAACTTGTTTGATGTACAAAAAGTACCAGTTAACACTACAGTACCAGTCACGAAAGTCTGTCGCCGGCATAAATGCCATTGGGTGCTTTAGATCTTGGTTGCTGCATAGTTTACGACCCCCACAACAACTGCGCCCGACACTGGGCATCCCAACTGTTGAGGTAGTGACCTCATTCAATGGCGCAATTTTAATCAGGCTTTTAGTTGATGTCTTGGACTTATAGTAGTCCTTTAAAAACCCGTATTGCTCTTGATTGTATTGCCACTTGACCGAAGTGTTGTCATTGGCCTTCACAATATATTTTATATCATGCTGTTTGCAAAACTCAATGGCATCTTGGCTAATGCTCCACTTTTCAGGGTCATTATGCATAACAAACACCACCTTTTGGCGCCTATTAATGCTTTTATTAAACAATAAATTGTCTAAAACCTGCTGTCGCTGCTTAGGTAGCGCTGTGCTATGGAAACTGATTGTAAATTCATCAATTAAGTTTGCAACCTTGTTCCATACATTAGTGCCAGCAACACCGTTGCTAGTGCATGTAACAGTTAAGGGCCATTTGTGTGCATACTCTGCATAACGAATCTTAACCTGTTCCAGTATCTCAACAATGTCAGGATGGAAAACACTTTCGCCTCCGTACACATTCAGCACCACCATCCGTTGCCAGCTGGGTTTCATGCTCATGTACTGGTCAGCGTATTGGTACATGAAGTCAATTGACTTCAAGCAATCATCTAATGCCGGGTGGGTTGATGAATTGTCATGTCCCCCGGACTCAATGCCAGTTGGACAATAATCGCAATCTAAATTGCACTTCATCGTTAGTTCCCAGTCTAGCAGAAACGTCGGTCTGTTAGTTGGGTCAATGGCCGGCTCTACCGACGTGATTGTATTCATAAAAGGGTTAGCCATGTAAAATCTACTTTTCAACCGCGGACCACTACACTTCCGAGAGCCACCTCGGACCGATAAAAATAGCTCAAACGGTGGCTTGTCAACACCTAACTATTCTCTTTTCGCGGAATCTTGACAGTTCCCAGTTTTAAAATCCTTTTGCTGCCTCGGGGGTTCCCGATATTTAGATCACGGGCCTCTTAAAACGACAAATACTGGTACTAAGCCTCCCACAGGTAGCAGATAGCTGCCTTGCTCATGGCTAACTCTTTTATGAACAGTGTGTATTGTATGAGAACACTAATATATTGTCAAGTTCTATTAGTGGCCGGCCCTGCAGGAATCGAACCCACATCCCCAAGTTCGAAGCATGGTATTCTATCCATTGAACTAAGGGCCGGAAAATTGGAGCGGATGATCGGGTTCGAACCGACGACCTCGACGTTGGCAACGTTGTGCTCTACCAGCTGAGCTACATCCGCATAAGATACATTTACTTATGACTCACTATATGAGTCTATAAATATTTAATCAATTTATTCTATTATGATTTTTGGATTCGACAATCAAGCGTATTACGCTGAGTTTACTTCCCCAGGGCGACCAATTGGCAACATGCGCGAAGAACTAGATGCTACTGTACGACAATTTAGCAACAACTCAAGCAACATTATTATTAGTCTTAGCTCCGGACTAGACAGTCAGGTTGTACTTAACAGCTTTGCTACACAGAGTCTGCCGTTCCAAGCTGCATTTTTGTATTTGCCAGGATACAACGAAGTCGAATATCAAAATTTAAAAATACTAGAAGAAAAATATAAATTCAAATCCTGGATCATTGACATAGACGCCAACCGTATCAAGGACGAACTGCTGCACGAGTCAACAAAGGACCGTGTCCCGCCAAATCATTTATTGCAACGAAAATTTCTAAGCATGCTGCCATCTGAGCCCGACTTTATTCAAGGAATCGAAGGACCCGATGTTATATTTAAAAACAATGGATTCTACTACATGGATGCCTATTGGTCGTTTGAGCATGCCAGACTTCGAACATTGCGCTCACTGCCTAGAACTGGGTCAGTGTTAAACATTGAAAAATCTAGCGAAGCTTTTGTTGCTAGCATACTACTCGACGATATCTACACTGCATACTTACAGTCACATGCATACTTCATGAACAACGATCTGCGAGAATCCAGTGGCAGTAAAGTCCCCCAGCTGTATTTTTGGAATTACTACATAAAACCACTTATGCTAGGAAAGTACTGGGGTAACGAACTATGCTATTTTCCAAAGTACCAAGGCCCCGAAGGTATTGAGTGGCTTGTTAATCCTAGTATTACGCAAGACTATACCAAGGATGCAGTATTTGTTAATCTCGTTGCATTCAAGCAGTTCTTGCAGTCGCCGAAATCGTTAACTGCAAGAGTGCTATCAAAATAGTCCCGTCTTTAGTTCCGGCACAAGGTTCTTAACAAAGCCCACAACATACTCCTTGGTATATACCTGGAGCCCGTCGGGATTGTCAGTTCGTTTCAAGTAAGGTGTTAGATTTGTTTTTACAAAATCAATTCCCTCTTGCCACACTCGGTATGCTTCAGTATCGCTATATCCGTCCTCAAACCATTGGTCAAATTCACTGTACCAATCCTTGATTGCTTTGTCCGCTTGCCACCAGGAATTATCCCATGTGGTGTATAACAATGATCGATATATGCGTTCGTGTACTAAACGAGTAATGCGCTGGTTAATGCTGTGTCGATTCCATAGCATCTGTTGTTGAGGGTTAACTTCTAGCCACTTCTTGATAACATGCCCTTGCTTAATTAGCAAAGGCACAGCATCGGGGCTCCAATAAAACAGCTCAACTTCGGTATTGGTATATTCCTTAAAGTGGTCAGCTACTGTGACAATATTTGCTGCACGATCCACAAACTGCATTATTAATCGACCACGATCAATAAACGCTCGAGGTTTTTCGATACCAACAATCAGCGCAATCTTTTTATCTTTATCAAACTGCTTTCTGATGTCGCTAAAATGAATGTAGTTGAACCTTGTTACCATTGCAGGATTAAGGCCCTCACGTTTGTCTAACACCCAACTAGCATCTCCTGCGTTAGTGAAGGTGTCAAATAAATGATCACTTAAATCCAGTACATTTATTTTTGTATGTGGGATTAGATTTTGTATTTCCTTGAGACGCGGAATTGTCTGGAAGGTATGCTCCGCTGCCGCGTTCTTAGAGTCTAGATTTGTTTTGTCTAGTACTGTGAATTGTTTGTTTGCTTTTTCAGTTGTGTTAACCACAATCTCATCAATGTGCAAGCCCTGCCGAATAAAGCTCATTAGTATGTTGTGGCTATCGGCTCCGCCGCTATAACTTAGTACCACATAATCATATTTTTCTCGTATCTGCCTACTGCGTTGATCATATAACTGATCCATGGTCAGCTCTGGCTCGATTAACCAGTTGTGCCGCTTGAACTCATTGTCGTTAAACACCCAATCCACAGGTGCATTATTGTTAGCAACTGAGTAAAGACACGCACGGATTTTGGATTCAAATTCTACGCCGTTGCAGGTGTAGTATCCTAGATTCTTATTCAAAACAATTCCCTAACAATTTGTTCAACTGTTTTAATTTCAGTTACTGAGTCAATTGCTTTACCAACAAAGACAAGCCCAGCAGCCGGACTCTTTACACCAAGCTCTAGTCCATTTGTGTTGTTACCGTCGGCGTCCGCAGTAGGAGAAAATACCAATGCTGTTTGCTTCGCTTCGCCAACAGTAACAGTATCTGCATAAGTGGATTGAACCATTGCTTTCTTAGTTTCAGACGATATTGACGATTCTGCGCTAACTGCAAACAGGGTGCCAGCTGACACTGCGGTTGCCCCTGCATTGATGTATTTTTGTATATCGCTGTTATTGCCAATGCCGCCAGATGCAATTACATGCAAATGCGGATAACTCGACTTTAGAATCTCTATGCGCTGCACAGCATCGTATTTGTCATGTATTACTCTTGCCGCAGCATCGGGGGTTTTAATCACTACACCATCAATGTGACTTGCTAGCTTACCCAACTCTAATACACTCAACATCTTGAAAATAATCTTTGTCCCGCTTGCACGTATCTTATCAAACAGGTACATCAATGCAACATTTGCACTGTCTGCTCTGTCAAATATTTCAATGTGCGACACCTTGTACTTTGTTAATACATCAACCAATTGACGATTTTGCAGCAACGATTGCGACTCTAGTGCTAGTATTAGGTTTGCGGCACCAGTTGCAGAAATAAACAACTGCAAGTCGTGCTCGAGTTGAGATATACTAAGGTAGTTGTCAGCTACTAAACTTGGATAGCAGCCCGCATTATGTATCGCAATTGCCAGGGCAAGATCCGACACTCTATTCATTGGGGCACAAATAAGCGGATGTTTGCTTTTGATAAATTCTTGGTGCATGTATCTGATACTTATACCTGTTACTGGTGCTCCCACTAAGAATCGAACTTAGGACTACGCTATACCACAGCGTCGATATACCATTTACCTATGAGAGCTAAATACTGTATGAAAACTGAACAATTCCGCAATTTAATTAACTTGGTTGAAGGCCGCTTACCCGACATCGAGTACCAGGACTCAGAAAAGCAAGTTATTGCAGTACTGAAAAGTTACAAAAGCCAATCCTATACCAAATTGGCACAAAAAGTTGAACGCATTTCTCAACTTGAATCCGAGCTAAAAGTGCTCAAGGAAGAAGTTAAACAAGAAACTCGTGAAAACGTTGCGGACTTGTTTGATGCAGAAGATGCTGCAAAGACTCGCATTGTACAAACAATGAGCTTTATTCTTCAGCTATCAAAAGATCCAAAAGCAACAGAGACTCCAAAGTACAAAGACATTCTCGAAGCTCTTAGCGAACAACTAACTCCGGAACTTATTTTGGTTCTAGAGCAGTTGAAAAAGACTATGATCACTGTTACACAGAAGGCCCCGTCTCTTAAGATTAATCAACTAGACGAAGGTATGTTTACCAACCTGTTTACACGAGTCAAACAATTTGTGTTTAACTGGGGTAACAAATACGATCAGAAGCTAGCTGCATTACAACAACAAGCTAGAATTTAATTGGTGCCCTGAGCGAGACTCGAACTCGCAGCTTACGGCTTCTTAGACCGCTGTGTTTACCAATTTCACCACCAGGGCATGGTCGGCGTAGTTGAAATCGCATCAACAAGCCAGGTCATGTCTTTTGTACATTATGCACAAGACCTGCTGAGGCTTCCTCAGTACCTAGGATATACGCCATTAACTTGGTGCCCCCAGCGGGACTCGAACCCGCAAAATTCTGATTTTGAGTCAGACACGTATACCAATTCCATCACAGGGGCAAATTTTGGTGGCGAAGACTGGGGTCGAACCAGTGACACACGGATTTTCAATCCGCTGCTCTACCAACTGAGCTACATCGCCAAGTGTTTATTATAAGAGAAATTACTTTTTAAAGCTAGATAAACGGTGCTCAATGTACCGAATAATTTCTTGATATACTAGCTTCAGGTATCTTTTGCGAACCATTACTTCCTTGGGAGTAGTTGGCTTGCTAAATCTTCCAGAGAGTTTTTTGTTAACTGCATCAGCAATATCACGGGCATCAAGTCCCGAAAGTTCCTCTACTGTAGTTGCTTGGTCGTACCCGTAATCACGTACTACCTGCAATGCAATTTCGTGTGCAAATGCTGTAATCTCTTGTGGGCTAGCTAGATATAAATTCCACTGGCGGTCAGATGTAGTTGACGATAATGCATTTGTTTCGTCATCAACTGTTTTGCGAAACTCGCCATTGTATTTGTCTAGGTAGCTACGATACTCTGTTGTATCTCTTCCAGCAATCTCTTGCTGATTGTGTTGCAGCACATGGACTAGTTCGTGAAGTGATATACTAGCCAATCGTGCAATGGTTTTGTCTATTGAACCGTGCAATATGCTCCATTCGTGGCTGTTGCCGTCTGCCATCCTTGCCATGAATGCAAATCCACTAACACGCTCGCCTGGGTTATAGCTGCTATACACTGAATCTATCATTTTTTCCACAAGCCTGGCAACAATAGATCTCAGATAACGTTCATTGAGCGCAATATATCGCTCTTGTGCATAGCCGCCAGTTTGGTCATTCATTTCCTCAAAGGCTATTTCGGTAATAACCGGAACGCCCATCGATTTGTTTAAACTCTGCATGATTGCAGCGGGCAAGCTAGTCCGAAGTGTGTCTCGCAATTGCTTAATGACAAGAAGTTTGAAGGCTTTACCGTTGCCCTCGTCGCTTTCTAGTTCAGCTTCTTCACTAGGATGTTGGCCCTTTAGTTTGACCAACTCTGCTACTGCCTTGTAAACTGCTCGGGTAATTGCAGTAACTAGTGGCCCTTCGTATTGGGTTACACTTATTGCTTCGTCAATGATATCTTTAATACGCATTGAGTATTTACCACATAATATTTGTAAAGCTGGCTCAACTCTGAGCACCTCGTCCTCCGCGGACGGTATTCTGTTGTCATCATCAGTAGCCGCCAATAACGCAGGGCCCATTGTTATCTTTGTCTACTAACTTATCGCGTCCCTTGCTAATCCCCGTCGGGAAACACTCAGGCTTTCGTTTAAACTACAGCTTAAAAAATACCATATAGAAGCACTCTCAAATGCAGGCCTAGGAGGAGTCAAGCTCTGAAACTTTCGCATCTGCAGATACTAGGCCTCTTCTCCCGCTTTGTCTTATGCTAAGAATACTTCTATATGATAGCGTTCGGCGGGACTCGAACCCACAGTCACAATTTTTCAATCGTGTAATTTCAACGGGTTTATCAATTTCTTGAGGAGGCGGTTTAAGAGTCCACCCTAGCCCGTCACGTATACCAATTCCTGCTACGATAATTTCATCGCTACCATGTGTAAACACACTTAACCTACTCTGCACGGCAAATGACTGGCGTTCAGAAAAATGTGTTTGCATATGGTAGAAGCACTGGGGCTCGAACCCAGGACCCTCGGATTAAAAGTCCGATGCTCTAAACCAACTGAGCTATACTTCCATGTCCTTACCATATAGAAACACACTACTGAAATAAAACCTGTGAGTGGAGTCGAACCACCATAACCGCCGGGTCACAAGTCTATATGCCCGTTTCAGTCAGGCTAATGTGTTTCTATATGGTAGGGGCACAGAGAATCGAACTCTGGTTCTCTGGTTAAAAGCCAGATACTTTAGCCGCTAAGTTATACCCCCATATGGTCCACAGCCAGAGAATCGAACTCTGTTAGCCCGGGTAAGAGCCGGGTACTTCGCCAGCAAAGTTTGCTGTGGATGGATCGTAAGAAATTTTCTTTTACGTGCCATCCAGGACCATACGGGGGTCTAGGATGACACTATCGTTTACCTGAACGTTTCATGTCAATTTTCCTTTATTATCGGTATCCGTTACGCTTCAAATATTTTAGAAGCCCTGAACGGGTTTTTGCATTTCTAAACACATGCCAAGAAACTTTCCCTGCTTTCTTGGACTCTTCTTTTCTGTAATACGCCTTCATATTACTTCCAAAGTAAATCAAAGTTACCAGCTAGAACTTTCTTAACGCTTGCAGTCTTGTCACTTACGTGATCTTTAACTGTATCGTCTTGAAAGCGGTATGTGCGAATTTTGTCTCCTCGCATCCCCGAACCAACTTGTTGCTTTCTATCGTTTGCTAAGTTGTTATTATATAGCTCTTTAGCTATTGTGTCAACTCTTTCTCTAATAGTTTGCATGGCTTCTGCCAAACTATTTTCCCTACTGCGACACTGTGCTGTTACTACTGTGCCAGTTGGTATGTGCGTAACGCGGGCACTGTTTTGGTGCTTGTTACGGTGTTGCCCTCCTGCGCCTGTTCCGCTGTACCATTCAATCCGCAAATCGGAATCTTTTATAGTAGTGGTCGGCACACTTGGATCAACGACAGCGACAGTAACGGTACTGGTGTGGACTCGTCCTTTTCGCTCTGTTGGTGGCACACGCTGTATTCGGTGTCCACCCGGCTCGTTGTATAAGCCAGATAAATCAGCACCCTCGACTAAGATATGAACTTCGCCAAGATACTCATTTATCAGGCGGCTAGTTCAGCCTTTGCTGTGTGCAAATTTAATGTAGGCTTGCGCCAAATCTTTTACAAATAGTTTACTGTCTTCGCCACCTTCTGCGGCACGGACTTCAATTACACGTTTCATAATCATTCTTCTCTTTTAATCGCATAGCTTCTAATCTTGCTTTCAAGAATAGTTCAACTACATCTTTATTTAACTTGGTAAATCCGGTTTTGATTAGAAAGAACAATTCGTCTTCCTCTGACTCAAGCCATACCACGTGAGCATCGCCCTTGTTACCAACTGCCCCAAGTCCTTTGGGGTTGCTGAATCTCTGGGCAGCGTTACAAATGAACGCAAACTTTACCCCAAAGTCTCTTGCTAGCACCTCTGGACCAGTGGACTCATTATGATCAACTCGGTACACATAGTTATACTCGTACGGAACATCAACGTAGATTTTGTGCATTAAATGTCACCTTCGTGGGACTTAGGTAACACAAAGCCCCACGATGTTTCAACTCCGTTGATAGTGTGTGGCTCATTTTCGTCGTATGTCCAGCCCAGCTGCTTCATCATGCGATGCTTGACTAGCAAGTTAGGACTACGGAATGCTTCAGTGTCATCAAAGCCAAGCATGACTCCAACTTCACACACTGCGCCACTACGACAAACACCAGCATGACAATGAACAATAACGTTCATGCGTTTTTCCAGTGCATGTTGCAGCAAACGAACTAGCTCTGCGGCTTGCTCGTGACTGCACTTCATTTCTTCTTCAAGGACAAAATCCTTTTCCTCTACATCAAGGAATCGAAACTGGTGGGTCTCCTTGAACTTGTACTGTGGAACCGGAAATTCGCTGCCAGTGTCAACAATTTGAATCAACATAGCGTTATCACCAGGTGCAATGTGAAGTCCTTTTTTGATATCACTCATTGCCACGTTTTGAATCCAAGGCATTACAGTTTCCTTATGTAGAGATACAGGACAAACATAATGACAATTACAACAACCGCCCCATTATGGTTCTCCTTATTTGTTGATTATAACATACTTAGCATTAGTAATCAAGAATGGCACCCGGGCATGGGCTCGAACCATGAACGACAGAGTCAAAGTCTGTTGTGTTACCATTACACCACCCGGGAACAAATTTGTGGACTGCCGTTTAACGTCCGGCGTGTCCAAAGACGGGGTCTGTGTTGCTAACAATTTTTCCTATTATACGCCGCTAGCAAAGGCGAGGCTCTGGGGAGAAGTACGGGAATCGAACCCGTGATAGCGGAATCACAACCCGCGGTTTTGCCACTAAACTAACCACTCCATAATCATCAGGAGCGAATCTTCTTTAAATATTCGCGTCCAATTTTACCTTCTTCAATTTCTTTTAGTACCGTTGCAGTAATGCCGCCTGCACCACTTACTTTTGCAGCGTGACCGCGTTTAAGTTCGCGGGCCCTTGCACTTGCAATAAGCACCAAATCGAATCGATTACCTACTTGCTCTACTGCTGCCGATGAAGTGTTTCTGCTATTTGACATGTTTACCTTTTAAAAAATTGATTTGAGTTAATGCGATGGGATTCGAACCCAACCATCCCGCCCGGTTTCGCTAGTTACTTGCCCTGCAAGGCTTTCCCTAGGTACTCGGGGCCGGTATGCCAGCCAGTACATCTCACAACCTGTCGTTCAGTCTTGCAGGACCTCCCGAGCAGTCTCAAAAGTCTTCTGTGACTTGACGCAGATCTTCTACAGATTCTGCCCCACTGTCTTCGTTATATTTCACTGATCCGCCGTAGTATCCATTGTGGCTATTACGCACTTCAATGTCAATGTACCCACGATCAGTTTTGATAGTCCAGAACGCATCCTGAACTACATCGTATCCTTCTTCGCTGTGATTTTCACCCCAACCTTTGTCTTCGACGCCGGTTACTAGTGCCCCACGTAATAGATCAAAGCTGTTGCCTTCACCTAAAATAGTAACACCGTTGATGTGATTAAACCACACGCTGTTGCAGCAATCATTTTCAGTATCGTAACGATGAAACTTGCCGTCGATTGTGCGAATTAACATTGCCCAGCTATCATTGCCCAGGAAAATGCCGTTAATACGTTGTCCAACTAAATTTTTAAAAACGCTCATTGCTGCTCCTTGCAGTTATTATACGACAAATTTCATTATTATTTGGCACCCCCGGATGGAATCGAACCACCATTCCTAAGTTCGTAGCCTAGTGTATTATCCATTATACTACGGGGGTATTAAATGTTTGGGTATGTTGGGTCAAAGTTGTATCCTTGGCCAACATCAACCGTTGTTGTTTGATCTAAAGAATCGTAGAATCCATTTACAGGAATTCCTGTTACTCTAACTTGCCTACGTCTGCTGGTACAAACTGGAACACCATGAAGAAAGTAATCGTTAGCCAAATATACCATGTCATCAGCTTTACGGCTATGTACAGCGTCTGCGCCGTCAAGTGACCAGTATAACGGAACGCCGCCGCTGCTAACGTTAATGCATACAGTTACGTACCCTTGTCCAAATACTCTATTGATCCCTGCACTTGATTTTTCGTTGTACAGACCTTTTGCATCTCTGTGTATCGTTGCAAACGAACCTGCTTCAAGGCTAACACAATGAATGCTTCTAATGTCAGTTAACAACAAATTTTTACCAATCCACTCTACAATCGCAAGATCGGAAAAATGCGGCTTTATTGTGAATTTGTACTCTGCTGCAAGGGTTTCATTTCTTAAACTTGTACCACCGATTGGCCCAGTTAGTTTAAGGAGTGGATCACTTACTGTTTCTGTATCTAGCTGCATTAATTGCGTCATGGTCCACGCAGGGACACTTCTCTTAATGCGCTTCATCGTTGTGTGATCTCCGGGCTGAATGTAGGTATCACCTGTGTTGTATAACGCAGGATCAACCATGCCCCACACACGGTTTAATTTCTCTGTCTGCTTAATTGAAACTAAATCATTGTTGATCGGAATACCGTTTGGTAAAATACGCTCATCGTATTCCTTGATAAACAAATCTCTATCAAATTCTAGATTTAATTTAGAGTATGCAAGTGTTTGACTCATAAATCAAAGTGGATGCCAGGCGTGGGCCAACGTGCATCAAATCGATAGTTGTGACCAATGTCGACTACAGAGTCGGGATCAATCAAGTCCCAAAGCTCGGGCTTAGGAATTCCTGTTACTCTAACTTGTCTGCGTCTGCTAGTGCAGATTGGCACGCCATGCATAAAGTAATCGTTGGTCAAGTAAACGGGGTCATCGGCCTTGCGGCAATTGGCAACTTCTTTGCCATCTAGCGCCCAATACAGTGGGCCACCACCATTGGTTATGTTAATGCAAATGACCACATATCCATTTTTGTAAACCTTGTTTATTCCGGCACTCGATCCATTGTCGTATAAGCCCTTCATGTCTCGGTGAATAGTCGATAACCCGCCGGGTTCTAAACTAACACAATGAACGCTGTTGATCTTATTAAACGGCAAATTGGAATTGATCCAATTCCAAATCTGCAAATCTGCAAACTGCGATTTAATAGCAAAGTTAAATTGCGAATCAAGTGTTTCGTTCCTTACACTAGGGCCGCCTGCACTTGCGACTCGTTGTAGTAACGGATCCGTTACATTAGATCTGTCTAGGTCCATTAGTTGGACCATTTGCCACTGTGGGCGATCTCTTTTAACATATCGCATGGTAGTATGATCACCTGTTTGCTCAAAGTAATCACCTGTGTTGTATAACGCAGGATCAACCATGCCCCACTTTTCATTTAGTTTTTCTGTGTGAACAATGCTAACCAATCCATTGCAAATTGGTATACCGTTTGGCAGAATACGCTCATCGTATTCTTTAGCAAACAGAGAATGGTCAAAATCTAAATTAAGTTTAGCGTGGGCTAACGTTGAAAAATCCATTATGGATCCTAATGATGGTCCGTGTGACACGATTCGAACATGCGACCACCTGGTCCCAAACCAGGAGCTCTACCAGGCTGAGCTACACACGGATATTAATTATGGAGCGGGATAGGAGAATCGAACTCCTGACTTGAACTTGGAAGGATCTCGTTTTACCATTAAACTAATCCCGCTTACATACTATTTATTGGTGGACCGTCCCGGGATCGAACCGGGGATTGAAGCTTGCAAAGCTACTGTGTTCCCAACTATACCAACAGCCCATCTAATACTTGGTGCCCCAGGATGGAATCGAACCACCACACCCTGCTTACAAAACAGGACCTCTACCACTAAGGATACAAGGGCAAAATTTGGCTCCCCAGCGTGGGATCGAACCACGGACACCTTGATTAACAGTCAAGTGCAACTACCGCTGTGCTACTGGGGAATAATACAATTATATATGACAAGTACTCACTTGTCAATAAATTTTGGTGTCCAGGGGGAATTCCGAGATCCCGACCTTTGCCTTATCAAGACATTGCTCTGCCTCTGAGCTACCCGGACAATAAATATCTACATGAAAGATTCAACTAAACCCAATCTAGGATTTGACGAACTTTACAATCTACGACATAAAAAATATGTCAACTCCAAGAGTTATGTGACAACCAAAGAGTTTGTTGCTACACCTAATTGCGCAAACACTAAATTCAAACTAGATCCAATGTTTCCGCAGATTAGAAAAATAAATTTGTAAGTAGTAGAGCCACTGTTATCTCTACCCTTCACCTGATTGCATAAAGCCCGGGCCAGGACCTGATACGCCACTTGGGGTACTTAACCAGACGATACGCCACCGTGTATACCCGCCTATCGGCAGGCCGGGCATCGAACCCGCTACCTTTTAACACTGCATGTACCTTCGAAGAATACTCGCAGCGTGTCTTTCTCTTGCTGACACTTACAAAACTTGGTACTGGATACGGGAATCGAACCCGTCTTTGCAACGTGAAAGGCTGCCGTCCTAAACCGATAGACGAATCCAGCAAACTGGCGGAGCGTTAGGGAGTCGAACCCTATCAGCTACTTTCGTAACTGTACGGATTAGCAATCCGCTGCCTTACCATCCGGCCCACGCTCCATATACTAACAACAGGACGCCATCAATACAGATGGTCGTTTGAGAATACGCTGCTGCGATTCTCCTATAAAACTTGGCGCCTCGTAGGGGTTTCGATCCCCTTACCTCTACAGTGACAGTGTAGTGCTCTCCCGATTGAGCTAACGAAGCATATAAAAGCAATAGTGTTACTGCAAACAGAATGAACTGAGTGGCTCGCACTATCGCGGATAGGTGAACATGCCGGGAGGCCCATGGGGTAGGACATGTTCGAGAACAGCAAGTATTGTACCATGTGCAAGAGCACATCCTCATCAAGTTCTTGCTGTCTGCTGTGCTTTCGCACTGCATTTAATTGGTGGAGATGGTAAGATTCGAACCTACTCACTTTACGAACTGATTTACAGTCAGCCGCGCCTCTCCAACTGCGCCGCATCTCCAATATCTTGGTGTAGCAAACAGGATTCGAACCTGCCTAGTTATCTGTTTTTACAAACGGGCGATATCACTTCCCATCGCCATATGCCCCTTGGATTAATTAGATCCTACTCACATACAGTCAAACAACCTGTCCACCAAACTTGCCACATAAACTTGGTACTCCGTATGGGAGTCGAACCCATCTTACCAACGTGAAAGGCTGGTGTCCTAAACCGATAGACGAACGGAGCATAAATTTGTTTTTGTTTTTATTATTCACCATATAGAAACACTTTCAATATTAGTTCAGTGCTGGTACAAAGAACCGTTCGCCCCTACCAGAGGACCGAAGTAGTTACCGGATTGACGCCCGGCACCCTCCCCGTCAAAAATGTTTATATATGGTGCGACTGGCCGGAATCGAACCGGCACGACCCTTTCGGAATCTTCGGATTTTAAGTCCGATGCGTCTACCTATTTCACCACAGTCGCAAAAATTTTCACTTAAATTTTTAAAGAACGTTTGTTAATTTCTTAACAAGTATCTATTGTAGCAAACATTCAAATCACTGTCAACTACATTAGAACAGTTAGTTAGCGAACCATTACGTTTTTCAACTTTCCGCCTTACTGTTGGGCGTTGCTAACTAACTTGTATCTATTGTAGCAAACGCTTCAATAAGTGTCAACTGCTTTGTTGGTACTTCCTAGTGGGATTGAACCACTGACCTTTACGATGTCAACGTACTGCTCTACCGCTGAGCTAAGGAAGTATTATAGACCGTTTAACTGCTTCAAGTCGATACCTTGCATTTTATACCATTGCAGTAGAGTTGGGAAAAGCTCTGCACGAGCACGATTTAAGTTTGCATTGGTTTTAAAAAAGTCTCTAGCAAACATCAACAATGCCGGATTAGATTCTCTACAGCGTCTACTCATATCAATGTCAAAATACACCAACTCACTCAGGTACAATGCGCTGCGATAAGGAATGAACCTCCCACGGCGTTCTGCATCCGGCGAGTGACGGTACTCGTTTAAAGTAGCAAATATTGCATCTTCTAACTTTTTGTCCTTTGCCACCTGATGATTTCGCTCCCAGTACGGCGATGTTGATCTTGGCGCTAGTCCAAAATGATATTCAACACGCTCTGCAACAGAACTAAACAAGCCCCACGTTTCATCGTTGTAGCGATCTTGTAGATGCTGCTTTGATGTGTCGTTTAAGTATTCAACTAAAGTGTTTAGCTGAATCACTTGTAAGCCAATGGTGTTAGCATCAAATGGGTCAACAAATCCTGCACTTAATCCAACCAATGCAAAGTTCTCCTTGCATGACGTTGTGTAGCCGCCGGGCGACCATTTTAAGTGTATAGGGTCAATGACTCTTGTTGCTGGATCACTTAGTGATTCTAGTTCCTTCAATGCCTGCTCCGGCGTTAGGTCCCGTGAATTGTAAGTGTACCCGTAGCTTTTTCTATTCAGTAATGGAATAGAGAATGTCCATCCATAGTCCATTCCGTAGCCCACTGTCTGAGGCAGCATCTCTTGCTCAAAGTTTTCAGAGTAGCTGTTTGCTACTACTGTTACTGAGTCATGATAGATATCTGTATCCGGACGAGCAAACGGCAGGTTAGCTTTATTTCCCACTAGTCGCTTAAAACCAGTGCAGTCAATATAAAAATCGGCAGTCATAGTATTACCGGACTCTAGATGCAACTGGTTAATTGCACCAGTCTCAGCAAACTCAATGTCCTTGATAGTATCAACTACAACCGTATCAATGATGTTCCCATATTTGTTGCGTAACCACTCACATACCTCAAAAGAGTTAATGTGGCTACTCATTACGTCAAATACAAACCTACCTTCGTAGTACGGAACTCTGCCTTTTTTAGAAAGCCAATACAAATCATTTGTATCAGGCTGAAAGTCTTCTAGCTTTCTATGTCCTGCTTTGTATAGTTCGTACCAGAGGTCAAACATTCTATATGCGGTGTTATCGGGGTTGGCAATGCCGATATCCATTCCGTGCCCAACTGGGCTTCCATCTAAGATGGCCCGAAAGTCTGGCATATCGCGCACACCACTAACGTATCCGTCATCGGATGCACTTGTAAAATTTTGCCACTTCAAATTATATTTGAATGTGCTGTTTGTACCAACAAGCCACTCAGTAACCCAATTGGATCTCTCCTCAGGGGCAACCTTTAGTGAATTAAGTAGCCAAGTCATAAACGCTGGCGGGGCACTTTCCCCAAACCCAAAATTCTTAGGCTCTTTGTTGCTGTCGATAAGCGTAATAGACACGCTGGGACAATTTTTCTTTAAGATTAGTGCAGTTAAGATTCCTGTGAATCCCGCACCTATAACACATACATTCATTGAAGCTCCAGTAGAAAAATATTTATTGACTACTAACAGACTAACAAATATATGGCAGAGGGTACAAGAATCGAACTTGTGTCAACGGAATCAAAATCCGTTGTTTTACCATTAAACTAACCCCCAACAAAACTTGGCGCACCCCGAGGGACTCGAACCCCCAACATGCGGATTTGGAATCCGCCGTTCTGCCAATTGGAACTAGAGATGCATGTGGCTCCGTGTGTGAGGATCGAACTCACCTAATCACTGATTAACAGTCAGGTCCTTGCACCATGCTTGGATTTCACGGAATAAAAATTGGCTTCGTTAGCAAGGATCGAACTTGCGTTGCAGGCTTAAAATCGCGTATGCTGGGTGCCTGAGTTCTACCGGATAACTATCCTCACATCCCCTCAGTGCCGTATCTCACTTTCATCTATTGCAACCTGTTCCGCACTTCCCGGACTCACAGTGTTTGGTTTTTTACAGCCTACGCGATTGTTATTGCAATATTTTACTAATGCCTTATCTCACCTACTCAATGTTACCTTCATTACCTCTCTAAACTATAACGAAATAAAACTGGCCCACTGGCTAGGAATCGAACCTAGCATAAACCTTTTAGGACGGAATCGAACCGTCTCAACAGGATTGCGCAATTCCTGGGCCCCAAGCCTACAGTGGATTAAAATGGTGCCCCAGTCCGGAATCGAACCGACTTCTCCTGCTTACAAAACAGGACCTCATCCATTAAAGGTTTCAGGGGCAAATATGGCATACCAGGAGAGATTCGAACTCCCATCACGCAATTTTGGAGACTGCTGTTCTGCCAATTGGAACTACTGGTATATAAACTTGGTTGCTTGTACAAGAATCGAACTTGTGTCGGTCGATTATCAGTCGACTGCTCTACCATTGAGCTAACGAGCAATGATGGCGGGGAGATGGTAGAATCGAACTCCAACCTCGTAAAAAGTCCATCGGTTTTCAAGACCGTGCCAGGCCCAGCCTGGATAACTCCCCATAATATGGTCTGGGTAGCTGGAATCGAACCAGCGCCTCGAGTATCCAAGACTCGTCGACTACCATTATCCTATACCCAGATTGTTTTGGTGCCACAGGCTGGATTCGAACCAGCAACACATAACTTTTCAGGCTACTGCTCTACGCGATTGGAGCTACTGTGGCAAATTTTTGGTGGACCGCCGGGGACTCGAACCCCGATTACTAACGTGCAAGGCTAGTGTAATTCCCCCTATACTAGCAGCCCATGAATAGGTTTTTGAGAGCCCAACTATCCACCTGAGTGGACTCGCTGGATTGTCTCGTACACAAGAGTTTAACGACCATAAACTGCAATCTGGCGTTGTCACATACCAGCCGGTATGCTATGCAGAATGGGACTCAATCGTGCCGTCTATCTCAAAATTTGGTGGATACTGTAGGATTCGAACCTACTCACTTTACGAACTGGGTTACAGCCAGCCACACCTCTCCAACTGTGTCGAGTATCCAAATTTTTGGTGGTGATAAGAGGGGTCGAACCTCTGACCGTCAACGTATGAAGCTGCTGCTCTACCAACTGAGCTATATCACCAAATACAATCCCTTAAGGTTCCCGGCGCTGGGCTCGGGCATACGATAGAATCAGGATCTATATATGATTGTCATCCTTAAAGGTATTCTAAAACATGCTAGGTTGATCTTGGTTATCAAGATCTAATTATATGGTTCAAATATATATATTGTTCGTCTGGCATGTTTTAGAATACCCTGCATTTCTGCAGGATATGTTAGGGTCGATACCCTAACCAGTTATTTGTACTCTGCTGTTATCGCCAGCATTTCATCCAACTGTCCGCCCGTTTAAAGATTATTATAGTGTTCTTTCAGGTCCTCGTTACCTGGCCATATAGGTCTTATTAACACTGTTGAACTATGCGTAAGTTTGATCCAATTGTTTGCGCTTGTCAAATTCGACGCGAGCACGTTCTAACTTATCCTGAATCAACTTGTTACGTTGTTCTGGGGTTAGCACATTTTCCGTTACAAACCTCACTTCACGCATACGTTTTTTTAAATCAATCTTCTTCATAATTCCTTTACAAAACAAAAAACCCTAGGGTTTTTACTCCTAGGGTTCCTTTTTGGGTGCTTGTTATGCTTTATGCGTAACCTGCTCCTTCTTGGAACCCTGGTCGAATCTCTGGAGTGCGATCACTATTAATCGTCGCAAACAAAGACCAATAGGCTGACATGCCTAATCCGGGCTGTTGTTGTTTTAGCGAATGATTAAATGTGTTTTGCATCATAAGTCCTATTGTATTTTATTTATCTTTTCTTGTCAACTACTTTATTTATCCATTCTTTTTGAATGATTTTTAATTCAACCAATACCGCGGGCTGTACATTGGGCGAACATTTAATGTTGACATGTCACCATTGGCTATTGTCATCATCGATTCAATCCCATAGTCCATACTAGCCGGAGTTTTCCCCGGTAGCCCTAGTATCTGTCTAAGTTTAACAATTCCCGCTAGGTACTTCTTTTGGAAGTCCCCATTGGTATCCTTTAGCCACCACCCGTCCCGAGGAGTAAAGATGCTACTTGCCGGTTTCCCTAGCGTAAAGGTATCCGGATCCCAATCAGGATAAATTATCCTGTGTAACCCGTCCCGTGTTATGAACATCTGTTGATCTTCAGTTCCTGGTGTTGGACTGCTTTGAAGTAGTATACGACGACCAGTCCATTGAGTGCAAGTCTCTTCGAGCGAATTTGACAACCATCTGCTGTTTATTTCGGTTGCAGGGGGATTCAGTAGGTAATTCTTAACTAAATGGGCTTGCTTTGCAACCAGCTTGGGACAATCTGGGCTCCAATAAAACAGCTCATCAAACTCTCCATCACGATTTAGTTGCTGTGTCCGAGGACCCACGCCATACGCATCAATAAAGTCTAGAAAGTGTACATAGTAGCGATCACCGGCTTGGTGTACTCTAACTTTGTCTGCTCCCCACACAAAGCAAACTCGTTTCCCACTCTTAATAAGATTCTGGTAGTCTGCAATTCGTTCACGTAAGTATGTTCTTGCTAGCTGGTTTGGTGCAAAGACCTTGTTGGACATGTAAATAAAATCATGTGCGTTAGAGTCTGTGCCATACAAGTTTCCCACTAGGTCTGTTAGATCCACTACGCGATGTTTAGTACCAGGCATGGTGTTTAGCAGTTCCTTTGTTACTGGGATCGCTACTTTTTCAACTTCAGCATTTAGATACGAGTCCCAGGTCTTATCACCATCGTGACTATGGAATTGCGCAATCTCGTCTACAAAAATGTCGTTCTTAATAAAACTTTGCAGCACATTGTGGCTATCTGCGCCGCCGCTGTACCAAACAACAATGTAGTCGTACTGCTCTCTTATTTGGCGAGCTCTCTGTGCGTATAGCTCTTCAAGCGTTTCAGTTGGCTCTGTCTTCCAATCAAAATTTAGGAACACATCTTCGTTGAACACCCACCTAACCGGCTTGCGCAATCTGTTCGATACTTCAATAGCCTCTACTTTGCTGTAGGTCTTGATTTCGTTGCCAACAAGATAGTAGCCAAACTTATCTTGTCTGCTGTATGTTAAAAGGGTGGGTTGCATTTTGGTAGGAGCGGCCGGGGTCGAACCGACATTGGCCAATTATCTGTTGCACACGGGATATAAATCCGCTGTTTTACCGTTAAACTACGCTCCTAGATCTTTCGATTAGGATATTCGTATTTGTTTAATAGTAAAATGGGACATACAAATATTTATCTCAACAAAAACTTACTTTTGAATATAGGTACGATTTAGCATAGTGTGATTGTGGTCAGTTGGACCCCAATCGCCATCCGGATGAAATGCAATCACTGTCATAGGAGATTCACTTGTGCGAAACCTATGACGCTCTTGTTCTTCTAAACAAAAAACAACACCCTCAGATAACGTGTTCTCTACAACGTTGCCTTCGTCCCCCGCATCACTAAATCCTGCTCCACTTGCAACACATCCCAACCTAATGCTAGGGTGTGTGTGGAACGATTGGTTAATATTAGCAGGAAAATACAATAAGTTCAAGCTCGAATCGCCCAAACGGGCAGGATACACTAGTAGACTGTCGCTGCATCCATCAATGTATGTGAGACGACCCTTGCCTTCTATCCACCCAATTTGATTCTGTGCCTTGTATCCAAGTCGAACTGCAACAAAACATTTATCCTCTGTTACAACTTTACAGTACTGGCTAACAAATAGCCCAAAGTATTGCCCTTTTTCTAGGCTGTGCTGTTTTCCGTCAATCTCAAGTGTAGTGTTACCAAAGCAGTATCCGTAGACACTTGCATATTTGCAGAATTCAGGAAGAGTGAGTGGACTACTTTGGTCAACTAGAAATGCGCCAGCTGGATACATGGTATCCCATTGATTGATTGTTTTTTCGATTTTCATATTATTGTAGAGAGTATAGTTTGCTCCAAAACAGTTTAACACCAGCTGGGCTTCCATTGGGATTAAATCGTATGTGCTGTGAAAAATTATTTAGCAGTTCATTTACCCCACTGCGCCAAACTTGCCCAGGCTTTGAATCCATATGGTGAGCAAAGAACCAGGCATCGTGTTCCGAAAATATTGAGTTAAATGGTTTATCGCACTGGAACACATTTGGGGTTGACGGATACACAATAGGAGCCACAATACTGCGTTCAACATACGCAAGTGTATCTCCCACTATAGGCTTATACAGTTCAATTAGTGAACGGCACTGAGGGTTTGCCATGTACCACTTTTTAAGCATGTGTGCCTGCTTCACTACCATTTCAGGTAGGTCGGGTGTCCAGTAAAAGAATTCTGTTGCAATATTACTGTACTGTCCATTTTCGCTAATTGCTGTATTAGCAACAATGTCTAGAAAGTAAGAAAAATACTTGTCAGTGGTTTGGTCAAAGTACAGTCTTGGTTTGTCTATACCAAATATGATTCCAACCGTTTTTCCCTTGTCGTATAGGTCCAGCATACTGCGTAGACCTAAATTACTGTATCGTTTAATTAATCCAGGATGAAAGAAGTCTCTAGCCAAATAAATCCAAGACTCATCAATGTCTTCGCTAACCATGCTATCAAAATAATCATGCACGGTTATTTTCACATTGGGATAGTTATCTCTAATCCATTGCAGTCTCGGCTTTACTGCATATTCATATTCAGAAATTGTGTTTGCTGCGCCGCTGCTGTCAGTGTGTATGCTAACATCTCGCAAAGCCGACTCAGGGTGACGTACTACCACCTCGTCTAGGTGAATTCCGTTCTTTAGGAACGAATACAGCACGTTTGTACTATCTACACCGCCGCTATAGTTTAGTATTAGGTAATCATATCGATCTCGCAATTGCTGCGCACGTATACGATAAAATGTGTCAATATCCGTTTCCGGCTCTTTAGTCCAATCAAGAGAACTAAAGGCATGGTTATTGAAATTCCAGTTAACTACTGCACCTGTTTTTTCCGCAATGGCTAGTGCATCTAGTTTATTGTAGATAGGGGCAGTGTTGGTTCCTATTGTGTAGTAACCTAGTTTTGGGTTTTGTTCGAGTGAGTGTAACATAATTTGGTCCGGCGTGCAGGAATCGAACCCACATTCATGAGGTAGAAGCTCATTGTATTATCCATTATACTAACGCCAGACAGTGTCTGCTAGGCAAGGTGCTTTGTGCGACCAACGGGACTCGAACCTGTAACCAACGGATTATGAGTCCGCTGCTCTAACCATTGAGCTATAGTCGCACAAAGCAACCTACCTAGATATACTTATTTAACTCGCTAAGCCGCAAGTATAGCATCTAGTGTCGTTTGCGTCAAGTACTACTCTTTTAGTCTGCGATAGTCTTTATCGAGCCACGTCACCAGTAGGTCATCTTGTTTAACATAGTTGTACCTTTGTAGACTATCCTTAACTGAATCGTTAACTAAATCCATCTCTGCTAGTGTGTGCCAGCTAGTTGTTTTCGGATCCATCGGCTGAGCTGTTTTATAAACCGCTGCATATATCCATGGATCATTTGCGTTTTTACAAAAATATGCATCCTTGCAGTCAAATCCATTCACTGCAAGCATGTACATTAGTCCAACAATGTTGTAATTAAAGTAAATGTTACTGTGACTAACATTCTGCAATCGGTCATACGAATAATATGTGTTTTGCGGGATGCTCAATACCAACATCCCGTTATCATTCATTTGCTGATTCCAGAGATTTAATGTGTGCAAAGGGTTGGTACAATACTGGAAACTGTTATGACTCCATAGCAAGTCACATGCACGTGGAATCGAAATATCTGTTTCAAAATCTGCTTGGATTAGCTTAACGTTATGCAACGATTTTACAGACTGTTCCACTTGCTGGATATCGCGATCCACTCCGTATACCAAATAGTTGCGAGGTTCAGGAGGATCTTCCCTAGTAGTTAGCGTTGCCCACCATTCAATGTCTAGTCCAGTCCCGCATCCAAAGTCTGCAATAACACCAAGACTATCTAGAAAACTGTCGTATCCGTAAAGTAGATCCAAGATGTATCTACTGTGCTCATGGCTACTGTATGCGTTATCAAATGCCATGTGTTAATACTTCAATTACTAGCTTTTCTTTAAGACGTTTTAGTCGAGGCTCAAATTGTTGGCATGCTTCTTCAATTTCACGATCGTCGCCCCATGCCAACAAATTATTTAGGCGACATGCCAACTTATCACATTGGTCTTTTTCCAATTGCAAATCAATTGAGTTATACATTGGCTTTGCTTTAACACACAAATAAAATTCGTTAAGTAATTCTCTAGCGTGTTCGTTATAGTTCATGATATAGTAACGTCTTCCATTCCGGCTGTTCTGAGCCGAACCACGTGACCTAACATAAAGTTTTTGCTTTCAAGGCCCTTCATAACCCCGAGCCATTTGTTGCGTAATAGGGCCACTTCGTTAATGATTGTTTCAAAATCAACAACTTCGTCCTCCCCGTCTACGTACTTTTCAGCATCTCTACTAGTTAGTGCCCTAGCATACCCCTCAAGGTACTTCTTAAAATGCTTAGTGCGAATCTTCCGTAACTGTATGTTCAAATAGTTTAGAACTGCCTCAATTTCTTGAAGTTGGTTAAACCTATGCTCAGTTAGCCCCGGAAGATTACTAACACCGCGCTCAACATTACCACGAATTGCAATCTCGGACTTTGCCGATATCAATTCTTTATCGTAGTAATCAATGAACGCAGGAATCTGGCCTAAGTCCGATACAACTCGGTTATACCACATAATTAGTCTTCGTATTCCGAGTCAATGTCTTCATCGTCTTCGTACCCTGCTGCATACTCTTTGTATGCGCGGCCCAAAGCTGCATCAGTCCCGCTAAACTCTTTTAGCGACACATCATCGAGCGCATCAACTAACAAACCCATAAGGTTGTCTGCTGCTTCTTGACGGTCTTTAACTGGAATGTACTGTTTCATAATTGTGTACACTTCGCTTAATGCATCTACTTCAATGCTCATGTTTATCCTTAATTGCTGTTATTACCAAAAACTAAATTGGGATGGGCGTCAAACCATTTTTTGACTACACTGTATTCTTGATTAAAATGAATACTTAAACTCCATCGCTCTCCAGTATTATATATGCCGTGAGACTTGTGTGCATCTAATAACCATGCCGACCCAACATCACTTGAATACTGTTCGTCACCATTATCGGTCTTAACCCACGTATACGCTGCCGGATCAGTATTTTGAAAAATGTAGTTGAGTGCTGTTTTATTGTGCGGAAGGTCTATGTGTTCTTTGCCAGTGCCGTGCATGCAACTAATACAACCGTCATCTGGATCTAACTCGCTAAACATCTCCAACATTTCAGTAATCCATGGCATAGTCTTGTTGATTGCAGGACCTGCTAGTCTATACCACGAATCACTTAATGTATGTTCGCTCAACGTGCCAATGGCACCAAGGTTATAGTGCATTGCGTATCCAAACTCCTCTGAACTTGCATGCTGCTTTAGCAACATAAGTTTCTTCATAACTGAGATTGTGTTATCCCAGTTATGATAGATAGTTAACGGAATGCGCTGATGGCACTGCCCCATAGTTACTCTGTAACGTCTTCGGCTACTGGTGCTTCTTCGACGTTAGTTGTTTTGTCAAAGATGTGCGGATTGTCTGTAATGTCTTTCATAACATGGTCCAGGCAACCGTCGTCATTGCGTTCCCAGCCCTTACGGAACTTCTTAATGATCTCGCCGTCAACTGTTGTGTACACAAGGCTGTTGCCTTCTTTCTTCAACATGCCCTTGGCTTCAATCAAATCAGTCATGCCCGAGTATGGGTTCATACCTGTTTCGTATGGGATCTTGACTTGCACAGACTCAAACGGCTTTGCGTAACGTGTCTTCATGATCTTACATGCAGCGCGGATACCCT
>JACCDU010242879.1_pt1 | contig 53825 bp, 36 predicted proteins | sample 7446081 | NCBI WGS metagenome assembly JACCDU01 (sample SAMN15323447, study PRJNA562643) | freshwater metagenome | isolation source: river surface water | place: USA:Blue River Watershed | collected 2017-08-17 | reverse complement strand
TGTCAGACACCATTGCTTGCTTTGAAGCCACCCACGGCACAGCGCCTAAGTACGCGGGCAAAAACTACGTCAACCCAGGCTCCATCATCCTGTCTGCTGAAATGATGTTGCGCCACATCGGTTGGACCGAGGCGGCTGACACCATCATCCGTGCCATGGAAGATGCCATTGCCACCAAACGCGTGACGTATGACTTTGCCCGACTCATGGACGGGGCAGAGCAGGTCAGTTGCTCTGCTTTTGGCGATGTGATGATTGAGCAGATGTCCGCGATTTAAGCTTGTTTTGTCAAAGCATAACGCTCGCTGTTCTTGGCTAACTCGAGAACTGATGTAACGCCCATTTTTTTAAAAATAGACGCACGGTGAACTTCAATGGTTCGAGTACTGTTGCCAAGTTTTTCGGCAATTTCACGGCTGGTTAAGTTATCCAAGATCATGCCGAAAATTTTGCGCTCTTGCTCCGATAACGATGATTGGTGTTGCTCATAACTCATCACAAAATCTTGACTCGCTTTGAGATTGTGTGATTTTTCTATGGCGGCTGTTATCTTTTGTGTCAGTAAATACGGGTCGAACGGCTTCGTTAAAAAGTCAAATGCTCCCATATGCATGGCATCCACAGCCATGGCTACATCTGCATGGCCAGTGATCAAGATCATGGGCCATACGCACTCTGGATGCTCTTTTCGCAACAAAGCCATCATGTCCATGCCTGACAGTTTAGGTAATCGAATGTCAGTTACTAAGCAGGTGGGTAACAAAAGCGCTTGAGGATTGCTGTTGACAGCGTTCAAAAAGTCCTCAGCGCTCTTGTAATGCACGCATGTGTAATTGGATGCCGAAAGCAACATCAGCAAACTTTGCGCAAGTGCAACATCATCTTCGATGAGTTGAATGGGGTGTTGTTGTGGCGGACAGAACATGCTGTGATTATGCGTTCATCAGCTTAGGCAAAAACAACGAAAAAGTTGCACCTGCTCCGGTATTGTTTAGCCATCGAATGCGTCCTCCATAGCTTTCAGCTACAGAGCGACATAGACTCAATCCAATTCCCATTCCGTCTTTTTTGGTTGTAAAGAATGACTCAAACAGCCCACTTGCGTTTTCTTCGGAAACTCCATGACCTGCATCTTTGACATCAATGCGGACCCAGATCGTCCCGTTTCTGGAGTGGTGCGTGTAAGCATGGATGTGCAGTATCTTTTGGTCGTCAGGTACATCACTCATGGCCTCTAGGCCGTTACGACATAAATTCAAAATCACTTGCTCTAGCAGCGCAGTGTCGATACGAGCATTTAGATCGTTTTCGCATTCAATCGCAATGCGAGCCTTATGCTCTTTGGCGGATAACCCAAGAATGGGCTCTAGCTCCGCCAGCATCTCTTTGATATTGACGGTTGTCATTGCATTGGGTTCGCGCTTGAGGTAGCTGCGAATAGATTGCACCACCTCGCCTGCGCGCATGGCCTGCTTTCTAGCATTTAGCAGAGCGTCACTGAGAATTGGGTCGTTGTAGCCTTGACTCTTAATGCGCATTTCGCATGCTGCCACGTAGTTGGCAATAGTCGCTAAAGGTTGGTTTAGCTCGTGTGCCAGAGCAGTGGAAACCTCTCCCATAGTGCTGAGTTGGCTTTGTTTGACTAGGGCCAACTCTTGTCTTGCAATCGTTTCTTGCGCTGTACGGTGTTTTTTTAACTCTAGTGCGTAGCGAACCAATAAAACACATAAAACCAAACCTAAGACTGCCAAGATCACAGATGTATCGTCCAAAGTCAAGTCTGAATTGGGTAGGTATGTAAACATCAAGTGTGAATGGATGCCAGGCAAGTCGAGCGCATCTTTGGCGGCCAGTGTATTGGGCAACATCCTTGGTTCCTGCTCACTAAATGAGACTTGGATGTTGGGTGCTATCTCGACGCCTGACTTCGGAGGTATCCAGTAGTTGCTATCTACACGAACAATCCAAGCGACATCGTGCCCTTTGGCAGGAACCACCATTTCAGGCGTACTTTGACCGGTTGGTGAGTAGCTATGGGCCCAATAAACTTTCTGCTGTTCGTTAGCTCTTAGAAAACTTAACAGAACGGAGGGTGGAAGTTGTTGTCTTCCGTTCGGAGTCCATATTTCTTTGCTCGTGGCGGCCTCTCTTTGAGCCAAGAGCATCCCAGCTTCATCTCTGAGTTCGATACGAACGTAACTTGGGTTTTCCTCCATCAAGCGCTTTGCGCGTTGGCTAAATGTCACAAAGTCGCTTGCTGGATTCAATGAAGCGACACTGAGAACCTTCTCTTCATCATCCTTTATCTTTGCTTTGATTTGCGCTGTGTAGCGTTGCGCATTGTTGTGCAGTTCGTTTATTCGACGTTCTTGCACGAAGTTTGCCGACAAAACAATAGCGACGCTAGTTAATGCGACGGTGACGGCTACCAAAACCAAAAGTTTGGCGCTATTGTCCAGACGGTCAGAGAAATACGTGAAAATTTTTGGGGGCGTTTTCATTTGCCGCCAAGGGTAGCTCTTATTTCAATAGATCAGACAGCTGTTGGCCTGATGTTTTCAGTTTGGGCACGATATGAGCTTGTTCAGCAGACCAGAGCTTGTGAGCGAAGTCTGGTCGAGTACATCCTCTAGCTTCTAGATCGATAGCATCTTCATAGCTCTTAAACCGTGCAAACGTTTCAGCGTAATAAAGTTGAGACGCTTCGCTCACGGCTTGCGCAAGTGCAGTGTCGTTTTGGTACCGCACACATTGTTCACTTACGCGCAATAAAGAAGGAAGTGCAGCGCAGGCGTTCATGTTTAAGCCGCGATTTGCTCTGAACTCAGCAATCGCCTTGTCAACAACAGACTGTTGCTCTTGAGCAAGGCTTCGTGCTGACGAAATTTCCTTAGTAATCAATGCACTTTTGCTGAATAACGGGCCTGGCGTCGCTTGCTTAGATTTGTTAGTGAATGTACAGGTTTGTTCTAAGCGAGCCAATCCTGCTCGTATTTCGTTGTTTAGACCTGATTCGGGCTCTAGGAATGCTTTGATCTTTGCATCAACAGAATTGCCAGCGGTCGCGAACGCGACAGTTTTGGGCTGCGCAACTGCGTTGTGCGAGAGTGTGCAGTGTGTGAAAACTACAACATAAATAACGGACCAGGTTAATTTTCTTGACATCACTGCACGGGCGTGCTCAACAGCCGCCAAACCCTTCTTGCAGATATAAGAATTAACGTTTGTCAATTTTGTTTCTTTAAATTAGATAAATATAACTACTTATCGTTCTGATCAATCTATTCTAATTCATATTTTCAAAGGTTTAACTTTAGGCTTTTCATTTTGATATATATCAAGTAAGTAGGTGCCGAAAAATAAATTTCGGGAACTACGTAGCAATTTGGTAAGTAATGTGATAAATTCATCACAACTGATAAATATTTGAAAAGCGAACAACCATTTTTTGTCCATGACACAGAAGAAATCTAAATCTTCCAAGCTAGCGGGGTCTATCAAAAAGACCGCGCGTGCGCTGCTGTCTGGCAAGAAAGACCTTGCGAAGCTGGCTGCGACCTTGCCAATCACAGCCGTAATGGTTGAAGAGGTCCGTGCTGCTCAGGCGAAAAACAGGCCTGTCTCAGGTGCGGATGATTTGATTCAATCCTCAGTTGCTGAGCAAGTTGATCATCTTGATCTAAATCAAGACAGCGCTGTTCAGGACAAAGAGTTTGACTTAAGTCAAACGGAGTCAGGAGATTCTGTCCAAGACGCGGCGGCTGAGGCTCGCAACTCGCTGCGTGCAGTGCTAGAGGACGAGATTGCAAGTGCTCAAGCTGCGGCCAGTGCGAGTGCAAGCAGCATAGATCCATCTGCACCTAGCGCAGGAAACCAGGCCATACGCTCCGTCTTGAATGATGAAGTGAATTACGAAGTTGCTAAGGCGCTCCAAGCTTCGCCAGAAGCGGCGCAAGCATTGGCTAAGTTGCCTGATGTGGGGCTGCCTCAGGTGATGGCGAACGGCCTGTCTGGCATGCCGCTCAACATTGGGGCTGGTGCAGTTGCAATGGCTGCGCTGGGCGGTGGAGCCGGAGGTGGCGTTGTGGCTGCGGTCACAGGTGGTGGCTCTGGTAATCCAGCGATTCAACTCGCATTTTCAGGCGCAGCGATTGACGGTTATGTGCAAGGCGCAACTGTTAACTACCAGGTCAAAGTTGATGGCGTGTGGACCACGGTGGCCACCACAGTTACAGATGCACAAGGTGAATACAAGTTCGTAGGCCTGAAAGAGGAGTGGTCCGCTGGTCGCGTGGTGATTGAAGCGGGAGGCTATGACGCAAACACGGGTCAACAAGTGGGTGCGTTTATTTCAAATGCAAAGGCATCAGCTGATGCGGATGCGCCAATACAAGCCGCTACCCCACTCACCATGATTCTTGCAATCAGTGGATTGGGTGAAGATGAGTTCAAAGCGCAGTTGGGCATCACTGAAGTTGCAGACTTAAGCACGTTTGATCCAGTTGAAGCCATGAAAACTGGTAACGCTGCACTGGGCGAAAAAGTCTTCGCATTGCAGCAAGCGGTTTATACCCTCCTGCAAGCTGCGTCTAACGTCGCAGGCGGTGGCGTATCAACTGGTACATCCCTCAATGATGCAGTAGCTGCAGTGGGTAAAGTCATTGCTGCTAATTACGCTGCAGAGCTGGGCGTTATCAGTCTAGAGAACTTGACCGATGGGGCAATTGATCAAATCGCCGTAGGTGACTATGCAGACAAGGTGGCTCACGCTATCAATCTGACCAACGAAAAAATCGCGTTTTACTACACTGGGTTGGCTGAAGCGTTTCGCGAAGATCCACCTAGCGTGGAGTCTCAAAGCATTATTGCTGGTGCAAAGGCTGCAGCCTCAGTGTCGCAGTCGAGCTTACTTTCTGCTCTAGCTTTTGGAACTGTAGATGCGCTGAATGCTTTTGAAAACAGCTTTGCAAACGAACTTGCTTTGCAAGTTAGCGCCTTCAAAGAAGTTGCGGCGCTTGCGGCATCTGAGCAAGACCTTGGATCCACCATTGCCAATCCCGTGTTCTTGGTGCAGCAAGCGCTCAAGTACACCGGTGGTATGCCAACCTCCACGCAAGTCAAAGATTTGGCAGGTGAGTTCACGCAAATCTCTCTGGCTAAGCTGATCGACCTCAACGTCACCAACGTCACCTTGTTGGGTACCAACGACCGCGTTGAATTGTTGATGCAAGGTAACGGCTCTACCAACACAGATGCTGAGCTGGCTACCAAGCTGCAAGACGGTTTGTTTGCTTCTAAGTACACCGTCACTTTGCGCGTCAACGACGGTGACATTGTGCAATTGCTCAAGCAATTGCAAACCGTCGATTTGCAAGCTGTCGGTATCGATATGCTCAAGCCTGTTGCGGGCACACTCAAAATTTCCAAAGCCGATGCTCTGAGCTTGATCGATGAAGGCTTGTCATTTGCCACCGGCTCATTCCAGCTTAAGCCAGGCGATACCCTGAGCTTTGCCGACGTTCAAAAACTCGTCATTGATGGCGGCCTCAAGCTAGCTGAAAACACCATTGTTGATTTGTCTGGTGATGACGTCCAGCTCGATACGGACATGGCCCTTGAGCTCATTGCCGCAGGCGCTAAGTTCGAGAATGCTGACAACCTTTCGCTCTTGCTCGAAGCCCGTCACCTCAACGGTAACGCGCAAGCCGTGGTCGACAAGCTCTTGTCCTTGGTTGGTGTGGGTGATGCATCCACCGGCCTGAGCTTTGTGTTTGACACCAGCAGCCGTTCGCCTGCCAGCGGCGTCACTTTCACCTCGGGTAAGTTGGCTCTGTCTGGCTTGACGCTCACTGAAGCACAAGCCTCTGCTTTGGTGCATGCTGACATCAGCCAATCGGTCAAGTTCAGCAACACTGCCATCAGCTTTAGCAACACCGCCTATGCCGGTAATGTGGATGCCTTTGTTGCTGAACTCAAAGACCTCTTCAAGGCTGGCATCAAAGACTTCACAGTCATAGGTAACGTCAGCAAAGACATTGCAACCATGCTGCTCAACATCGACTCATCTGTCGTGTTGCATGCCACCGTCACCGAACCTCTGACCGCCAGCATTGCGATGGGCTTCGCCGCTCGCGGCATCACACCTACCAATGTGAACTTTGACATCGACTATGTCAAAAACTACATCTTGGTCGATGGCAACAAGCTCACATCCACCATCACGGTGAATGTGCCGTTCTCAGACGACACCATCACTCCTACAGACTTTGTCAACCTCATTGCTGCAGGCGTTCGCTTCCAGTCTGGCATTGGTTCTGTGCTCATCAAAGACACTGACACAGCCTTCACCATGGGCTCTGATGCGGTGGCCAACCAGCTCAAGCTTGTCAATGCAGGCTTGAAATTGGCTTCGGGCTCTGCACCAATCACCGATGCTTCGCTCACGCTCGCCAATGCACAAAAACTGCAAGCGGCACACGTCAATGCTGCTGACCAAGTGTTTGGTGACATCACCTTGCAGCTCTCCAGCGCTGACATGGCTGCAGCGAACCTCAAAGCCAACTTGGCAGCTTTGAGCTACCACGACCTCACAGTTCGCCCCATCTCTGGCTCGCTCACAGCGGCGCAAGTTGATGCGCTACAAACCGTCAAGCCTGGCTCGCCAGTGCACTTCGAGTTTGCCTCCTTGCAACTCGACGCCACATCCGTGGCTGTTGCTGCGCAAAAAGCGGCCAACTACTACAGCGGCTTAGGCATCACCACGGCGGTGGTCTCTGCCACTGGCATGACCTATGCGCAAGCCTCAGCACTGTCTGCTGCAGGCATCGCCAAAGTCAATGCGGGCTTGGTCGTCACGCTGGATGCATCTGCTGCGACAGGCCACTTTGTAAATCTCGATAGCCTTGCTGCTATGGGCTTTACAAAGTTGTCTGTGCCCGCCACATCGGCCATCACCAAAGCTCAATTTGACGAAATCATTGCTGAGTACCCCAAGTTCACCTTTGAACCTGGCAGCAAGATTGACCTGAGCGACGTTGCCAATCCAGGCCTCGTTGGAACCACACTGGCCAAAGCCGCCATCTACAGTGCCGCTGGTCTGACCTTGACCAACATGGACACCTTGGCTGCCAAAGACATTTCGCTGTCTCAGGCTGTGTCGCTTGCTGCAAAGGGTGCTAAGTTCACGTCAGAAGTCAAGGGCGAAAGCCTGGTCATCTACAAAGAAGCCAACACAGCCACCAAGACCTACTTGTCTGACTTGTCATTGAACCAAGTCAAGTCATTGTTTAGCGCAGTGGCAGGTGGTACTGATGTGGTGTTCAAAGACTTCACATCGTTGCGTGTATCGTCTACTGAATTGGGCAACTTGGATGCGGCCATGGTTGCCAAGCTGGCCAAAGCTGGCTTGCCCGGCATCAGCCTGATTGACTCACCTTCGTTGGTGCAGGTTCTAAAGCTTTCTGGATCTTCGCTGCAGTTCACAAGCCCAGTTACCCTGGCTGATAAGTCAGTCGCGAATGTGGAAGATGCACTGACTGCCATTGCCAAAGGCGCGGTGTTCAGTGGTGCTAGCTTGGTATTGCCAGCCAGTGGTGGCTTGTCTGCGCTAATTGGTAACGGCAATGACCTTGACGGTAAATCGATTGGCATCCTCAAAGCGAAAGGCGTCACGACTCTCGATTTGTCCGGTGGCAGCATTACAGAGGGCGATGCCACAAAGCTCATGAACTGGGGTGGCATCAAGTTTCTTAACGCGCAGCTGCAGACCGATACAGGTTCCATCGATGTGGAATTAGTAGCTAAGTTCGCTGCGATGGGTATTTTGGTTCCCCCTACAACGGCAATATCGTCAACGAACAACACAGTCACCTTTGAGCAAGCGTATTCTGTGGTCGCCAACGGTGGTGAAATCAAACTCAATGCAAGCTCTAGTGCAGGCGATCATGTCACCGTGACTGCTGCGGGCAAAGCTTCGTTGACATCAATCGAAGCTGCGCTTGTTTTGAATAAGGTGCAAAACGCTGCGTTCACTGGCGTCAATTCAATTCAACTAGCCGCTAAAAACGCAGACTTCGCCGCCGTCGTCGCAATGGCTGACAAGTTGCAAGACGCGGGCATCACCTCGATCAAGCTTGGCACTGGGGCTCTAAGCGTCAACATTGGACAGCTCCAAACACTCACCGCAGAAGGCATGTCATTTGTTTCCGGTAGTGATGTTCGGCTTCAACTCACATCAGGCGACCTGTCCTCGCAGTTCACGGCCATTGGCACACTTGGCAACAACACCGCTGGCGTTAGCTTTATCAAGGCGGCGGGCGCATCACTCACACTGAGCAGTACTGACTTTGCCAAAGTAACCAACGGCATGAAATTTGTCGCTGCTGACATGGTTACCGTCCAAGTCAGCAGCTTGAACTCCTCCGATTTGGCTCGCTACAACACCGCAGGTGTTGACTTTGTAGGGGCGGTAGGTGGCAAGATCACCATCTCGGCCACAGCGGCGCAAGACGTTGTCACTGCGAACACCGTCAAGCTCATGCCTACCGATGTGGTCACGGTTTCGCTCACCAGTTCTGAGCTCGACGCACTCACACCGCAATCGGTAGCGGCATTCAAAGCTGTGGGCGTCGATAACTTCGCAGTCGAGACTGTCAGCGGGGGCACACCATCTGTTCCGTTGTCTGCGGTCAAAGCCATTTTGAGCAACCAACTCAGTTTCACCAGCAATGTCACGGTGAATGTTCCGGTCACTGATGCTGCCGACCTGACTTATGTGATCGACAACTCTGGCTCGCTCGCGGGTGCTGGCGTGAAGCAAGTTCACGTCACAGGCGGTGAAGCCTCTTTGACCATGAAACAACTTAGCAGCTTACTTGCTGCTGGTCCAGGCGGGATCAAGTTTGTTGACAACATCAAAGTTGCCGTCAGCACTGCAGCTGACTTGGCTTACTTTGCAAGCAGCGCCAAAGACATTCAAGCCTTGCAGAATGTCAAAGAACTCTCGATCGATCCATCGATCATCAACATCCCATTGGCTACGGCTCAGCTGCTGGCCAAGAGCTACCACCTGACGCCACCTGCAACTGTGTTGCTCGACTTCAAGTCGGCTACACAGCTTAGCCAAGACGATTTCATTCTCTTGAAAAAAGCAGGTTTTGTTACTTTCAACTTTGGTGGCGTCAGCATTGACCCATCGGCACAGCTCGATAGTTTGGTTGCCAAGCTTGCCGGCGCTGGCTATGTGCAAGGTGAGTCGCCCGTCGAAGTTGCAGGCATCATGGTCAACACGACCTTTGCTGATAACAAGGCTGATAACACACTTAAAGGCTTTGGCTTCAAAGACAACACGGGCTTCATCAACAAAGCCAGTTTGAACTTGGTAGACAAGTCTGTCGGTAATGCCGCTGAAGGTAACCTGGTATTTGAAGATGGCGTTTTCAAAGTATTTGAAAAAGGTGTTTGGACAGAAGCCAGAACCATCATTTCGCCAACTGGATCTGCAGTAAAGATTGTTGCCAGCACTGACAATGCCATCACAGCTGCTGAATTTAAAACATTAAGCAGTCTCACCGGTGGCAAGGTCAGTCTAGCGGGCATCAACCTTCAGCTTAAAGATGCCGCCGAAGCATTGGCATTGACCTCTAAAGTCGTCACTGCCTACAAGGCTGTTGGCATCACATCAATTGATGCAAGCTCGATCAGTGGTTGGGATGTCAAGACAGTCAGTGCTGTTCAAGCCGCAGGTCTTAAGTTTGCCAACGTCAATGCAACCATCGCTGATGGTTCGATCACCCTGAGCGATTACCAAGCCATGAAGGGCTTGGGCTTCAAAATCAACGACACCACCTTATTGCGTGACAAAGTCGTTGTGAATGGTGTCACGACTGAGACGATTCCATCACTCACCGCAGCCGTTGCCCAGCAGCTGTTAACTGCCAAAGACATTAGCCTCACAGGTGTGGTCATCAAAGATGGCAGTTTGTCTGCAAGCACGGCGCTATCTCTGTCAAAAGCCGGATTGAATGTCAGCAACGTCTTGGTGTCTGGCAACGTGTCTGTCGACGATGCTTTGGCCTTGCTCAAAGCCGGCTCACCGCTTGATGCACCTGCGTTTGCAGTCAAAGGCTTCTTCAGCGGCAACACGCTTACTGCCACCGCTACCAAAACAGTCACCATTGACCAAGCCTTGCAACTCACCAAAGTCTTGGGCTTAGGTAATGTTCGTATCGATGTGCAAGCGGATAAGGATGCGACCCCTGCAGCGTTGTCCAAATTAGCAACTTTATTGGGACAGGATCCAACAGCTAAATTTGCTACAGGCTCGTTCCTGACCTGTGACAGCTTGACCCTATCTCAAGCTCAGCAAGTCTTCAATTTGGGCGTTGCAGGCGATGGCCTCAAAGGCGCTCAACTCAAGCTCACCCTAGACAGCAGCAATTCCAACTTCAGCGAAATTCTGAGCGTTGCCAAAGCTCTGAAAGTGACAGTCATTGACTGCGCCGACAAACCACTCACACTGTCTACCACTCAGTATGCCGATTACATTGCCAGTGAGATCAAGCTTGATAAAGTTTCTGGCAGCATTCAGCTCACCGTTGCATCGCCTGAAGACATCACCTATGTGGTTAACAACGCAGTAGCGCTCAACGGCAAAGTTGCGCTCGTCACAACAGGCACCTCGCTCACGCTGACCAACGAGCAGTTCACCACATACCAAGCTGCAGACGAAAATGGCGTCAAGTTTGCGGACAAGGTTTCAATCAGCGTTTCGTTGACGCAAGATCAACTCGATGCATCTAACCTCGCTGACACACTCGCTAAACTGAAGGCAGCCAACGTAGCAGGTGTCGTGTGTTTGGCTGACAAAGGTTTGAGCAACGCAGCAGTGGCTGAATTGCTCAAGGCCGGGGTAACAGTGTTGGGTTCACCCACACTCAAAGTGCAACCTGACCCAGAAAAAGTTGGTGAACTCTTCTCGGCCGGCTTCAACGTCAAAGTCACACCCGACCTCACCAATGTTTCGGTTGCCAAAGCGCTCACCTTGGCCGCCATCGATGGCGTCAAAACAGTGTCTTTGGTTGCTGGTGCATCCGAGTTGACCGTTAGCCAGTCTGATTGGCTCAATCCAAGCGCACGGGCACTCATTGACAAAGTGCTCTTATCTACTGGCTCAAAGCCAGCGATGAATATCACGGGTGTTGAAGCTGGCAAGGTAGAAGCCTTGTTGGCAGAGCAGGGCGTCATCATCAAGCAGTTGGCATTGCAAGCGGGCCAATCCATCATCACCAGCACATCGCAGTGGGATGGTCGCTGGACTGAATTGACAACAGGCGCAAACCCCAAAGTCATCGGTCTGGCAGAGGCCAACATCACCATCGCAGGTGTTTCTACTCAGGCTGAAGTGCTTCGTCTGGCGAGTCAGCCTCTGGTAGACAAGGTTTACTTGTCATCTTCGTCAGGCTTCAAGCTTGATGCGACCAACCTCAAGGCTGCCGATGTGCCTAGCTTGGCCAAGGTCTATTACGCAGGTGGTTCTGTCAGTCTCATCAACAGCTTGGCAATCACAGACATCAATGACGTTAGTGAAGATGAAAGCATCCCCTTTACAAGCCTGTTCACCAACGACCTTTCTGTTGGCTCATCCACGCTCTCTAAGTCGGTTGCAAGTATCAAATACGGCGCTGATTCGGTAACCGTCTCAGCCGCTGGTACAACGGTCACAACGCCATACGGCGACCTTATCATCAAAGCCGACGGCAACTACAGTTTTACAACTGGCGGCGCTGCAAATGCACTGGCTGGCACTGCACATCAAGACTTAGTCTTTGCCTACACCGTGCAAAACGGCACGACTGTCGAAACCAACTCACTGACCATTCGTATCAATGGCCAGAACGATGCGCCCGAACTGACAAAATCGGCAGCTGTTTTGGCCGCAGGTGAAGAAGACGTTGCCTACGTCATCACGCGTGAACAGTTGCTACAAGGCTTTACTGATGCAGATGGTCAAGCGCTGAGCTTGGTTAACGTCACCGCTTCAGGTTCTGTGGCCGGCGTCACCATCACACCCAACAGTGATGGCAGCATATTCACAGTGACTGCGCCTGTGAACTACAACGGTTCAGTCAACCTGAGCTACGGTGTGAGCGATGGTGTCGTGACAACCGCAGCAACCAACAGTTTCACCTTGACAGCGCAAAACGACGCACCTCAGCTCACTGGCGTGGTTCGATCTGCTGCTGTCACGGAAGACCAAACCGCCAGCGCACCCTCATTAGAGTTGTTGACCGGTGTTGCCACAGATGTGGACTCCACCACCTTATCTATCCAAGGTCCTAGCGTCACGGCCTACATGGTCGACTCAAGCGGTAACCATATTTCTACCGTTGCCACATTCCCTAGCGGTCTGCCTCTCTCATCTACTGGTGGTGCAGCGCTTTGGCTAGATGGCACACAACTCAAAATCAACCCTTCCGCCGAGGCCTTCCAGTTTTTGAACGATGGTCAAAAACTTGAGGTTTCTGTTAGCTACAAGATCGCAGACACCAATGGCGGCGAGTCCAGCACCGCAACTGCATCGTTCACTGTGGCAGGCAAGAGCGAAGGCACTAGCTTCAGCGCCAAAGTCATTGATGGTTATGTGCAAGGCGCGCGCGTCTTCTATGACACAGACGGAGATGGTAAGTACGATGTTGGTGAAGCTTTTGCCATCACCGATGCTGACGGTAACTACAAACTCTTTGTCGACAACGAAAAACTCGTTTCAGGTGGCAAAGGTAACCTGATTGCTGAACTCGATTGGAAAGAGGGCGAGGTTCAACACTTCGCCACCGACAAGTTCACCGGCAAGCTTCTTTCTGGTGATTTGATCGCGCCTGAGGGCTTTAGCTACATCACACCCCTGACCACTTTGGTGGCTTTGACAGTTGAAAAAGGTCAAGACCCAGTGCTTCTCGCCAAATCCATCGCAGATGGTTTGGGCCTGACAGCATCGTTGCAAAACTACGATCCATTTGCCAGCATGACCAGCACCGATCCTACGGTTGCCGCTCAAGCTGAATTGGTGTTCAAAGCTCAGCAAATGGTGTTCACTGTCATGCAGGCAGCTACGACGGCGCTTGTTGAAGGCTCATCAGGTGTCACCAACCCGCTGCTGACCATGGCTCAAGCCGTCACCAACGCCATCACCAGCGGAACGCCTGCACCTGATTTGTCTGACACGCTCAATGCAGTCAGTACAAAGGCCATCAATAATTTATTCAAAGGTGATGAAGTCGCCGTCGCCAAAGCCGGTGCAATCATCCAAAGCATCAACACCGTTAACGCCCAAATTGACGACAACTACTCAGGCCTGTCAGCTGCCTTGATCAGCAAAGACCCAGTCGCCATTGCCAAAGCTGAAGCCGCCGCGGGTGTTTCGCAAGATTTGCTAATTGACGCAGTCAAGTCTGTTGCCTCTGCAAAAACGGTCAGCGCTATCTCCGATGCCACACTGAGCCAAGCTGACGTTTCGCAGGCAGTGACAGATGCCGTAGTTTCTGACCCAGATTTGGCAAACGCTAAATCCATTCACAAGCAAGACTCAGGCAATTTGCTCCAAGCAAGCCTCAAATCGCTTGCTGGCAAAACAGCCATCGTCATGGACGGCGTTGCAGCCAACCCAGTCACCAAAGACTTTGACGTCAGCATCAACTACGCAGCAGCTGGCGATACCGCAGGCGCGCCTACTGCGGCCATGCCTGGCGTCACGGCCAAAGATGTTGACCACAAAGCCATCAGTGCTGACGAATTGAATGTCACGCTCAACGTCACCGGCCAATCGCAAGTCAATGAACTTGCAAGCGTTTTTGCATCACCGAGTGCCAACCTCGGCGCACTGGGAATTGACAATGTCAACCTCAGCTTTGCCGATGGTGATGTGGAGAACTTGCTCAACGCCAGTTCTGCGCTCAACAGCAGCATCAATGCACTCGCACAAGAAGGCGTTTCAGTCAGCGGCACGATTGATCTCGCATCTAAAGATGCGCTGCACCTCAATGACACCCAATCCACCAACTTGGTCTTGGATGGCTTGCACTTCGCTGATGACGACACCATTGTTTTGGATGTCAATGCCAGCGGTACTAACCTCAACACCAGCCTCAAGCAGTTGCAAAAACTCGGCGTCGATGCCGTGAGCGTGGCAGGTGGTGTCGATGGCATCAACATCGATTTGGGCAGCGACTTCAACTTCAGCAGCATGGGCGGCTTGCCAAAGTTTGGCGATACCAACTCAAACGGCACACTCACCACAGATGAAGAAGCTGACCTGCACGTCACCCTCAATGCCACCAGCTCACAAGTTGATGGCGTCGCTGACAACGCCAGTACCTTTGTCAGTGCAGGCATCGATCAAGTCGCCTTCGACTTGACCAGCGAAGGCCAATTGCAAAGCTTGTTGCGCAACGACGATGCGCTCAATCAGTTGGTCGACAGCCGCCTCGATGCCGTGGTTGACTTTGGTAGCGCAGATGTCAACTTGCAGTCACTCAGCATAGACGGGCGGGGCGATGTCACCCTCGAAGTCGAAGCCGCTCAGGGCACACACCTCAGCACCAGTCTCAAAGACCTGCAAAAGCTCGGTGTTGATGCTGTCAGTGTCGCAGGCGGTGTTGATGGCATCAATGTGGACTTGGGTGCAGGCTTTACGTTCGATGTCGCCACAGGAAGCGTCACCTTGTTTGGTGATACCAATGCCGACGGCATCCTGTCTGCGCAAGAAGACGCTGCTTTGCATGTCACCCTTAACGCCACTAGTAACGACTTGGCCAACTTGGGCGCAGATGCTGTCGACTTCGCCTTAGCTGGCGTAGACGAAATCTTCTTTGATGTTGGCAACGAAGCCGGCCTCACATCTTTGTTGGGTAACGACACAGCACTTGCAGCTTTGGACAAGGCCAGCCTTGATGTCACAGTTGACGTCGGCGGTGTCCACGTCGATGTCGACGCATTGCACTTAGATGGCAGCAAGATCACCCTCGATGCCGAAGGCGCATCACAAGGTACGCACCTGAGCACCAGCCTCAAAGACCTGCAAAAACTCGGTGTCGATGCCGTGAGCGTTGCAGGTGGCGTGACCGAACTCAATCTCGACCTGGGCTCTGGTTCTGATGCCTTCTCATTCGATGGCAACTCCATGGTTCGCTTTGAAGGTGACGAAGACCTGCGCGTCACCCTCAGCACCACCGATGCAGGCCAAATTGACGATCTTGCTAACGCGGCTGGTAACTTGCATGTCGCTGGCATCGATGCAGTCAATCTCGATCTTTCGGGTCAAGGAGGTCTTAATGCCTTGCTTGGTACTGGTAACTTGACTGATGATTTGCGTGCGCTCGATACGCAGTTAGATACGATCCAAGCTGCACACGTCGAAGCCATCGTTGGCATTAGCCAAGACCAAGCCAAAGAGATCCTCAAAGACGCTAGCACCTTCAGCTTTGATGCAGATGACACCATCGTCATGCACGCCGACACGGCAGCTCAAGGCACACACCTCAGCACCAGCCTCAAAGAGTTGCAAAAGCTTGGTGTTGACGCAGTCAGCGTTGCTGCTGGTGTAACAGGCATCAACGTTGATTTGGGTGCAGGCTTTGATGCAGACCTAGCAGGCGGCGTTGCCTTGTTTGGCGACACCAATGCCGACGGCATCCTCAGCGCCCAAGAAGACAGCGCCTTGCATGTCACCCTCAACGCCAGCAGCAGCGATTTGCACAACTTGTCTGGCGATGCTGCTGACTTTGCATTGGCAGGTATTGACGAAATCTTCTTCAACGCTGGCGATGAAGCTGGTTTGAAGACTTTGTTGGGCGATCAAGCAAAACTCAATCAACTCGATGCAGCCAACCTCGACGTCACGGTTGACTTCGGTGGCGTGCACGTTGATGTCGATGCCTTGCACCTTGGCAAAGACGGCAACATCACCCTCGATGCCGAAGGCGCGTCACAGGGCACACACCTCAGCACGAGCCTCAAAGACCTGCAAAAGCTCGGCGTCGATGCTGTCAGCGTCGCAGGTGGCGTGGGTGAAATCAGCCTCGACCTCGGCGATGGCGCACTCACATTCGGCGGTGCTTCTGTGGTCAACATCAAGGGCGACGCAGATTTGCGCGTGACCCTCAACACCACCGATGTCGATCAAATCGCTGACATCGCTGGCGTGTCAGGCAGCCTCAAAACAGCTGGTATCGACGCCGTCAACCTCGATCTCTCGAGCCAAGGCAGCCTCGACACCTTGCTCGGCCAGGGTGACTTGGCCTCTGAAATCAGCGCACTCAACACTCAGCTCGATGCACTCGACCACACAGGCCTCCAAGCCATCGTCGGCATCAGCCAAGACCAAGCCCAAGAGCTCATTGCAGAAGCCGCCAACTTCACCTTTGACGCAGACCTCACAACGGTGCTGCACACCAACACCGCAGCCCAAGGCACACACCTCAACACCAGCCTCAAAGAGCTGCAAAAGTTGGGTGTAGATGCAGTCAGCGTGGCAGCAGGTGTCACGGGCATCAGCATCGATTTAGGTGCGAGCGGCACAGATGCATTCAGCCTAGCTGCAGGTGGTGTGGCCTTGTTTGGCGACGCCAACGCCGATGGCATGCTCACCTCGCAAGAAGACGCTGCTTTGCACGTCACCCTCAATGCCACCGATTCTGACTTGGCTTCCTTATCAGGCAATGGCGCAGATTTCGCCTTGGCTGGCATTGATGAAGTCAACTTTAAACTCGACGCCCAAGGACTCGAAAACCTTCTCGGTCAATCGGCAGAACTAACAGACCTGAGCGTGACAAACCTCGACGTCACCGTTGACTTCGGTGGCGTACATGTGGGCGTGGATGCACTCAGCATCGACAAAGACGGTCAAATTACTTTGGACGCCGCCGGCGCATCGCAAGGTACCCACCTCAACACCAGCCTAAAAGACCTGCAAAAGCTTGGCGTTGATGCCGTCAGCGTCGCAGGTGGCGTGACCGACCTCAACCTCGACTTGGGCTCTGGCACAGAAGGTTTCCAGTTCGCTGGCGGCTCTGACATCCGCATCACAGGTGACCAAGACCTCAATGTAACCCTCAACGTCGCCGATGCTGCGCAGTTGCACGATGTGGCGCAACTGAATGCAGCCGTCGTCAGCAATATCGGCATCGATGCGGTCAAGCTAGATCTCTCAGGGCAAGGCAGTCTCGACACCTTGTTGGGGGCAGGCACACTCAGCCGCAATGTTGACGCACTCGAAGCAGATTTGGCCGAATTGCGTACCGATGGCTTGCAGTCAATTCTTGGTATTGACCAAGTTCAAGCCGGTGAGTTGTTGGCCCACGGTTTGGCCTTCAACGCCGATGACACCATCTTGCTCAACGCCTCTGTGAATGCATCGCAAGGCACACACCTCAGCACCAGCCTCAAAGACCTGCAAAAGTTGGGCGTTGATGCCATCAGCGTTGCAGGTGGCGCAAGCATCAATGTTGATCTTGGTACTGGTTTCGGTTCGGCAGAGGCAGATGGCTTCTCTGCCGCAGGCGGCATAGCCTTGTTTGGCGACACCAACGCCGACGGCACATTGACCGCCCAAGAAGCCGATGCCTTGCACGTCACCCTCAACGCCACAGACGCTGATTTGGCTGCCTTGTCCGCCGGTGACAACGCCAGCCAATTCGCCTTGGCCGGCATCGACGAAATCAGCTTCAAGCTTGACGCAGACGGTCTTGAAACTCTGCTTAGCGCAGCCAGTGCCGATCAGTTAGCCGCTTTGAACGCAGCTAATCTCGACGTCACCGTTGACTTCGGCTCAGCCCACGTCAACGTCAACACCCTCAGCTTGGACGCTGACGGTGACGTCGTCATGCAAGCCCAAGGCACACACCTCAGCACCAGCCTCAAAGACCTGCAAAAGTTGGGCGTTGATGCCGTCAGCGTTGCAGCAGGCGTAAGCGAGATCAATTTGGATTTGGGTTCCGGCAGCGGACTCCAAATCCAAGCTGGATCTTTGCCAACTTTTGCTAGCCAAGACATCGATGTCACACTGAACGTAGCCAACGCTGCTCAGCTCGATGAGCTGGCAAACCTCCACGGCGTAGGCAGTGCGTTCTCTACTGCAGGCATTGACGCCGTCAAGCTTGATTTGTCAGGCGAGGGCAGTCTCGACGCCTTGCTGGGCCGCGGCCAGTTGGGCGCAGACTTTGCAGCACTTGAAGCCGATCTGGCTGCCTTGCGTGTCGGCACAACCACACTCGACACCATCGTCGGCATTGACCAAGCCCAAGCACAACAACTGTTGCAAGGCGGCTTAGATTTCAATGCCGCTGACACCGTGTTCTTGAATGCTTCTGAAGGCGCGCAAGGCACACACCTCAGCACCAGCCTCAAAGACCTCCAAAAGTTGGGCGTTGATGCCGTCAGCGTGGCTGCCGGTACAACTGCTATCAACCTCGATTTGGGTGCGAGCGCTACAGATGCATTCAGCCTAACTGGCGGCAGTGTGTTGTTTGGCGACGCCAACGAAGACGGCAAGCTCAGCCTCAATGAGGACAACGGCTTGCACGTCACCCTCAATGCCTTGTCTGGTGACTTGTCTAGCCTGTCTAACTCCGCTGAATCGTTGAATGCTGCAGGCATCGACGAAATCAGCTTCAGCCTCAGCAGCGAAGGCGAGCTTGAGTCTCTGTTGGGCAGCGGAAACTTGTCTGCACTCAATAACATCGCCCTCAAAGGCATCGATGCCACCGTCGACTTTGGTTCCTCACACATCAATGTGCAAGACCTCAGCTACAACAGCACGACCGACAAGATTACCTACGACTTGAGCGATGCTTCACAAGGCACACACCTCAGCACCAGCCTTAAAGACTTGCAAAAGTTGGGCGTAGATGCCATCACCGTTGGCGCGGCCGTGAGCGATATCAGCTTGGATTTGGGTTCTGCCTCTGACAGTGCCCAATTCCAAGCTGCATCTCTGCCTGTGTTTGGCGGCGGTACAGATCTGCACGTCACCTTGAATGTGGCCGACGCCACTCAGCTCGATACCATCGCAAGCGCCAACGCCAGCCAGTTGCTAGGTGCAGGCATCGACGCCGTCAAGTGGGACTTGTCGGGCGAGGGCAGTCTCGACACCTTGTTGGGTCGCGGCCTCTTGGGCGCTGACCTCCAAGCGCTCGAAACAGATTTGGCTGCTGTGCGTGATGGCACTGCGCTCGACACCGTCATCGGCATCGACCAAGGTCAAGCCCATGAACTGTTGAACGCAGGTTTGAACTTCGCCTTCGCTGGCCAAGACACCGCCTTGCTCAATGCCTCGGCAGGCGCTCAAGGCACGCACCTCAGCACCAGCCTCAAAGACCTGCAAAAGTTGGGCATCGACGCCGTCACGGTAGCCGCAGGCTTCACTGATGAGCTCAGCCTCGACTTCGGCTCCACAGGCGCGATCGACGCAGGCAAAGGCTTCGCCGTCTTTGGTGACACCAATGCCGACGGCAAACTCAGCTTGGCCGAAGACAACGCACTCAAAGTCACCCTTGATGTGGCTGACCTTACTCAAATGGGCAACGTCAGTGCACTCGACGCCAACGTGCTCAGCAACGCGGGCATCGATGCAGTGCGCTTGGACCTCGTGGGCGAAGGCAACTTCGACTTGGCATCTCTCGAAACCCAATTGTTAGCCGTGCGTCACGATGGCCTTGAGTCCATCGTTGGCATCGACCTGAGCCAAGCCGCTAGCTTGATCAACGGCAGCCTGCACTTTGCAACAGCCGACACAGTCACCTTAGACGCCTCTGCCGGTGGCTATGGCACACACTTGGGCACCAGCCTCAAAGACCTACAACGCTTGGGCGTCGATGCTGTGAGTTTTGATGCTGATGTCAAGAGCATCCAAGTTGATCAGATGGGCACAGCCACAGGTCAATTGAGCGCCGCAGACATTCCTGAATTCAGCAGTGCCCTAGACGTCACGCTCAACCTTGATGGTTCATTCACCGGTATTGGTGCAATGTCTAAGTCATTAGCCGAAGCCGGTATTGACCACTTGGGCGTGTTCAGCTCCGATGTAAGCAGCACAGACACGCTCAGCGCCTTGTTTGGCAAGCTCGAAAGCGGCTTAGACATCACCCTCAAGGTTGACGAAGCACAAACTTGGACGGTTGGCGAGAACTTCGCACTCCATGGTATCGACTTGCTCGCGGGCTTCCACTTGGACAGCAAAGCCACATGGGGCGACCTCATCCAAACCCTGCACGACTCTGGCTTGGGCCATGTGCAGCTTCAAGAGTCTGCCAACGTCACCATCGACGACGAGCTGTCTGCCGCCTTGTACGAATCGGGCATGTTGCAAGCCTTGCCCGATGCAGCCATCACCATCCACGCCAACACCGCGTTGCTCAACACCAGCCTCAAAGCCATGGCCGATTTGGGCGTTGATTCTGTCAGCGGCCAGGGCAAGCTCTATGTCGAACTCGGCATCAAGCCACAAGACCTGCACACCTTGGCCGACTTGGGCGACCTGTTCAGCGCCTTCGGCCTTGACCAAGGTGCCGATCATTCATTGTTTGGCAAAGATCAAGAAGCTGGCTTGGTTATTGACCAAACCACCTTCAGCAGCCTGGGTGCTGTGGGTGTGCAAGAGTTGGTGGGCGAGCTCAGCAAACTCGGCTTCACCGAGCTCGATGTTGTGGGCGACAGCAAAGTTGAGCACGTGTTTGACATCACGGCGCAAACCCCGGTCCTGTCGGAAGTTCAGATCTTGGGTACGACAGTCCAAACTGATTTGGCCCACGTTTTTGACCCAGACATCCTCAAAAACAATAAATGATGTCAGTCAAGTAAGATTGACACATGCTTGAAGCCTTAAGTTCACAAAACAAAACTGGCATCGCTGCCTCAGAGGCGCCGGTACGCAAAATCCTTTCGCAGTGCCGCAATGCCTTTTGGTATGCGTTTGGCCTGACCTTCGTCATCGATTTGCTCAGCGTCACACCGCTGCTGTACATGATGAATACCATGGACCGCGTGCTCTCTAGCCGAAGCGGCGTTACATTGGTCTCTCTCACGGTCGTTGTGCTAGCGTTTTATGTCTTTTGGTCGGCTCTCGAATGGATTCGCACCCGCTTGATGGTTCGTATCTCTCTGCGCATCGACTGGGACTTGGCAGCCGATGTATTTGATGCATCGTTTCGACGCTACGTTGGTCGTAAAAATGTCAACGTTCACCAGCTCTTAGCTGACTTACTTTCATTACGTCAGTTCTTCACAGGGCAGCCCGCCATGTCACTCATGGATGCCCCATTCGCGATTGTCTTTATTGGCATTGGTGCTTTGTTTCACCCATACTTGGCCATCTTTGCTGCTGTATCTTCCATTTTGATGGTGGCTGTTTCTTACTTCACCGTAAAAATTACCAGTCCCATTCTCAAAGAAGCGCAAGACGCCAACACCGAAGCCTCTCGTGTCGCCGCCAACAGCCTTCGCCACGCCGAGTCCACTTTGGCTTTGGGCATGCTCGGTGCGGTGCGCAACCGCTGGTACGCACAGCACCGTCACTTCCTCACCAACCAAGTCAACGCCAGCGAGGCCACCGGCCTCATGGGCGGCATGTCTGGCTTTTTGCAAAAAGCCATGCCCTCATTGCAAATGGCGTTGGGCACTTTCTTGGCCATGGAAGGCCTCATCACCGGCGGCATGATCATGGTTGCGTCCATGCTCATCAGCAAAGCCGTGTCGCCCATCCAAAAACTCATCGGTAGCTGGAAAGACATCGTTGCAGCCCGCCAAGCCTATGAGCGCCTCAATGAATTGTTGGCCGAAGACCAACAGCGCGGCAACACCATGCAGCTTCCTGCGCCGCAAGGCCGCCTAGACGTCAAAGGCGCTACCGCTGTGCCACCCGGCCACAACAAAGCTGTGCTGGCCGACATGAACTTTGCGCTCACCCCAGGCCAAGTGCTGGCCGTGGTGGGCCCTAGTGCTGCAGGTAAATCGTCGCTCGTCAAAATGCTCTTAGGGGTGTGGAAGCCCGCGCAAGGCAGCGTGCGTTTAGATGGGGTTGAAATCTCTGAATGGAGCCACGACGAAGTTGGCCCCCTGGTGGGCTACGTACCCCAAGAGATTGAGTTCTTCGAAGGCACTGTGGCCGAAAACATCGCCCGCTTGGGCGAGGTCGACCCTGCCAAAGTCGTGCAAGCTGCGCAGCTCATTGGCATGCACGACAGCATCCTCACATTTCCCAAAGGCTACGACACCCCTTTGGGCGAAACCGGTTTTGCCTTGTCGGGCGGTCAACGCCAACGCATCGCCATTGCCCGCGCCATCTACGGCATGCCCAAATATGTGGTCATGGATGAACCCAACTCCAACCTTGATGAAGTTGGCGAAAACGCCCTCATTGATGCAGTCAAAGCACTCAAAGACAACGGTGGCACAGTCATCATCACCACCCACAGGCCCCGTTTGGTCAGCATCGTCGACATGATGCTGGTGCTCAAACAAGGCCGCCAAGTAGCCTTTGGCACAGCCAAAGACATGCTCGAAGCCGTGCGCCGCCTACAAGCCGTGCCCGCCTCAGGCGAGGCCGCTGCTGAAGCAGGCGAGAGCGCTCAACAGCCCACCGCCGAGGCTCCCACTGAGCCCATGCCACCCGCGGCAGCAGGGGGCGCAGCATGAGCAAACTCAACGATTGGGTCGCCCAAGGCAAAGCCTTCGGCGACAAACTCAAAGCGCGCGTCACACCCCCGCCTGTGCTTGACGAATCAGGCCAGCCCTTGGCCATTCAGCCATCCAACACCACCCGCGCGATCGAAAAGGCCAAAGAGGTTGACCAAAAACTCAGCAGCTGGATTGACACCTGGAACCCCTACACCCCCGAAAAACTCGCCGACAAAGGCCTCAAACCCGTTGAAGTTGAAGAGTCTGACATTCGCCGAGGTGCAGCCAAGTGGTTCATGGGCTTTTTTGCCGTGTTTCTCATCTGGGCCATCTTTGCGCCCATCGACGCCGGTGTGACTGTGCAAGGCTCGGTCAGCGTGCTGGGCAACCGCAAGTCCATCCAGCACCCCACAGGCGGCGTGGTGCAAGAAATCATGGTCAAAGAGGGCGCACAGGTGCAGGCAGGTGAAGTCCTCTTGCGCATCAACCCGCTCAAGAGCGAAGCCGAAATGACAGGCGTTGAGCTGCAGTACATCAACCTCTTGGCCACCGAGTCGCGTCTCAAAGCCGAGCGCGATGCGGCCACCACCATCACTTGGACGGAAGAGCTTGGCAAACACTTCAAAGACGACGATGCGCGCGTCGCCGAAGCCAAAGCCCTACAAGTACAGCTCTTTAACTCACGCCGCGCTGAGTACAACAGCCAGGTTTCTAGCCTCAACGAGCAAATCAGTGGTCTAAGTGTCATGCTCAATTCGCGCCGCATCCAGCAACGCAGCTTGGATGAGGAAATGACCAACACCCGCAAGCTCGCCAAAGACGGCTTTGTGCCCATGGCCCAAGCCAACCAAGCCGAACGCCAAAAGAGCGACATTGACAGCAGCATCGCCAGCACCCAAGCCGACATTGCTCGTGCTAGGTTGCAAATCAGCCAGCTGCGCAGTGCCTTGCTCAAAGACATTGACAACCAGTTGCAAGAAATCCAGAAAAACCGCGACGCCATGTCTACAAGGCTTGACTCAGCCAAATTCGACCGTGACTTGGCCGAAGTCAAAGCCCCCGTCAGCGGCAGTGTGGTGGGCCTCAAGGTCTTCACCGTGGGCGGCGTCATCACCAGTGGCCAAGTGCTCATGGAAGTTGTACCCAAAGACGAAACGCTCATCGTCCAAGCCAAAATTCCTGCCACCATCATCGACAAAGTACGCGTGGGCATGCCCACCGACATGCGCTTTACCGCGTTTAACCAATCCACTACGCCCATCATTCCTGGTGTTGTGAGCGTGGTAGGCGCCGACAAAGAACCAGGCGCCAACCCTAACGAAGGCGAGTTTTACCTCGGCCAAGTCGAAACCACCAAAGAAGGCCTAGAACTTCTGGGCACCCTCAAGGTACAGCCCGGCATGCCTGTGGACGTCATCATCAAAGCAGGCGAACGCTCGTTCATGAGCTACTTGCTCAAACCACTCAGCGACAAGACAGCCCGAGCCTTCAAAGATTAAGCAGCACTCAAACGCTTAAAAACACAAACCCGCAACTCTGAGAGTTTGCGGGTTTTTTATTGGGGTAAACACCTTAAACTGAATTCTTTAATAGTCATATTTGCGTCATATTGAAACCTATAATTAAACAAATAGGTTTCAAATTCAGATCCAAGCAGGGGTTGTATGACACGTAAAGTTCAAAAAAGCGCCAAAGTTGCAGCGCTCATCAGAAAAACAGCACAAAAGCTAGTCAATAACCCCAAACACCTTCAAAAACTAGCCCTCACGTTGCCTTTGTTGGCCTTGTTTGTCGAAGAAGTTCGTGCCGCACAAGGCAAACCCACTCAGTTTGAAGACCTCCAAGCCCTCACAGATTTCGTTGAAGCCCAAGAGCTAGACGAACAAGAATACGCCGACATTGAAGCCAGCCTAGAAGACAGTCTAGAAGGCCTTCAACTCGCCGCCAACGACCAAGCCCCGACCCCCGAAGAAAACGATGACGACAAAGGCTTGCTCCTGAAAGAAGAGGGCAGTGCAGGCCCCGCACGCGGCTTCTCTGGCGAGGCTGCTTCAGACAATGCCGCTGTCGTTGGCGAACACGCTGCCGCAGAAAACGAATCCTTCGAACTTGCAGGCCTCGTCATCCCAGTCGCTCCTGGTGCGTTTGCCGCTGGCATTGCAGGTGCGTTAGGCGTGGTCGCCGCCGTGACCAACACCGCCACTGCAGCACCTACCGGGGCTTTGGTCGTCTCCACCCCCAGCCAACTTGCAGATGTATTGGCTGGCAGCACTGCGGGCGTTCAAACCATCCGCATTGATTTATCCAACCAAGACCTGCTCAACGAGCTGGTACAACAGCTCAACAACCCCAACTCAAGCCTGTCTGCTAACTTGGCTACCGCCTTGGCCTCTGGCATTGCAGTCTCCATCGACATGGGCTCTGCCGCTACGCTCAGCGATGCACAAGCCGCTGTCCTCATCCGAAACGGCCTGTCGTTTGCCGCTACCGATGCCATCACACTTGAAGTTGACCAACAAGGCGCATTGCTCAGCACCACCCTCAAAGAGCTCCAAAAACTCGGCGTAGACGCCATCAGCCCCGTAGGCGGTGTTACCGCCATCAGCGTCAACTTTGACTCTGCCAGTAACCCCTCCAGCACATTTAGCACCACTGCGTTACCCGTATTTGCCGACGGCCTCAACGTCACCCTCAACATCGACAGCAGCCAAGCCGCACAAATCACCAGCGGTGGTTATGCGGCTGCGCTGTCAAGCACAGCACACATCGACCAACTGCACATCAACCTCATCGACGCGCAAGCCGCTAGCACCGTTGGTGCAGGCTACGCCGACGAGCTCAGTGCCTTGCTTGGCACATCGGGCCTGAACACACTCAGTGCTGCCTCGCTCAACCCCGTTATTGACATCGGTGGCAGCAGCATCAACGCTGCGTTGGGCATTACCGAATCGCAAGCCAGCACCCTCATTGCCGATGGTTTGCACTTTGCCTCTGCAGACAGCATCACACTCCAAGCCGATGCGGGCAGCACACACCTCAGCACCAGCCTTAAAGATCTGCAAAAACTGGGGGTTGATGCGGTTGCAGTTTCTGGAACTCAACACATCTCTGTTGACCTTGGTGGACTCACTGCAGCCGAAGTGACTGCAGGCAGCCCAATTGCTCACTTCGCCAGTGCAGCAGGAACACTTGATGTCACATTGAACGTTCAAGATGCAACCCAGTTTGACCAAGCTACGCAAATGGCTTCGAGCCTCGCGACTGCTGGCATTGGCAATGTAGAAATCAATGTTGCTGCAGATGCAAATGGGTATTACGGCGCAGCACTGGGCGCACTCAATGCAAACAACGACTTCAGAGATGACATTGCCACACTTGTTAACTCAGGCTTTAATGTGGGCCTCGACTTCGGCGGTAAAGATGTCGTTGCAAACGTTGTGTTTGATGAACTCAGCACCATCAACCTCGCCAATGAGGGCTTGCACTTGGCTGCCAACGATCACATTGGTCTTGCCATTCACGCCGCTGACCCTGCAGGGACACACCTTGCCAACAGCCTCAAAGACTTGCAAAAGCTCGGTGTAGATACGGTCACCGTCTCTGGCACAGACCATGTTGTCGTTGACTCAGGTGGGCTCACAGCTGCAGACATCGGGCACGGCGTCGCTCTGACGCAGTTTGAGTCAGATCTCAATGTCACACTCAGCGTCGCTGACTTGAATGAGTTCCATGCAACTAGTGCTATTGCCACACAACTCAGCGAGGCACACATTGACAATATTGAAATTGTGGTCCCAGGCACAACACCGCAAGAGTTCTCAGCCAACTTCAACACCATCCTAGAAGCGCCGCAATTCAGTAACGACTTAACGACATTTACTAACGCACACCTCAATGTGGGTTTTGATTTTGGTGGGGCAGACAACGCAGTCAACGTGACCTTCGATGCACTCTCTGCTGCCATATTTGCTGCAGATGGCTTGCACTTTGCCGCAAACGATATCGTCGACCTCCAAGTTCACGCTGCACAGGGCACGCATTTAAGTGCAAGTCTGCAAGATCTGCAAAAGTTAGGTGTTGACAACGTGCTAGTCGATGCTGGCATTCACAGCGTTAGCGTCGATTTTGCCCAGGGCCAACCAATCGGCAATCAGACTATCTTGGTGGGTGACATCAACAAAGATGGCCGCATCAGCACTGATGAAGACGCCGCACTGGATGTCACGGTCAACGTGCACAACTTGAACGACCTTTCTGTTGTCACGAGCTTGGCCGAAAACTTTGCACTCGCAGGCGTAGACCACCTGGGTTTGCTTGCCAGCGACTTTAACGACGCAACACTTGTAGATTTCCTTGAAAAAATGACTCAGGCTGGTGGCAAGCTGGACTACAGCCTCAAAGTTGACACCCTAGGCAGCGATGGCGGCATTACCCAAGACTTGATCAACTTCGGTTTTGACTCAAACGCAACACCCGGACGCGATTGGGGTGACTTTATCCAAACCATGCAAGACACAGGCATGGCCAATATTGAGTTCAACAACTCTGCCAACACCCGCTTGGGCATTGATGATGAGCTCTCTGCTGCTTTGTACGAATCGGGCATGTTGCACGCGTTGCCCCGCGCAAATATTTACCTGGATGCAAGCATCAACCCCGTCTTTGGTGGCGGCGATCCTGCAAGCAGCACACATCAAGCCCTCAACACCAGCCTCAAAGCCATGGCCGACCTTGGAGTTGATCAGGTGGTCTCAGCCAGCAGCGTTAACAAGCTCTATGTTGAGTTGGGTGATCATGCCGATGTGGCCACCATCATTGCGGGCTTTACCGAAGGTTCACAGGCACCTACGCATGGCGGCTTATTCGGCACTGGCAAAGAAGCTGGCTTGGTGGTTGACGACACGACGTTTGCTGCATTTAGCCATTTCACGCCTGCAGACTTGTCAAACCTCTTGGGCAAGCTCTCCAGCCTCGGCTTCACCGAAATCGACGTGCTCAAAGGCGAGACAGACACCGAGGCCTACCGCATCGAAGTGGTTGCCCAAACCCCAGTGTTGTCATCGACAGCCCAGATCTTGGGCGTCAACGATGCCCAAGCATTGCTCGACGTCTTCGGCACAGACATCCACGACAAGAAAATTTCCTAATTTTCAACTTCATCTAAACGCGGGCTTCGGCCCGTGTTTTTGATTTACGTCTTGTCTTTGACGATTTATTAATCAAAATTGTCAAAAAAAGTAATTTTTCATCAAAATCTGATAGATTAGACGATTGATTGCTTAACTAGAAAGCTTTTAGAAATGCTTAAAAAATTCTTCAAACAAGCCACCGTCGGTGCGCTTGTGGCGGTAGCGTGGGCGGCTCCAGTTTCAGCCGCAGATCTTGTGTCTGACTTTCAAAAAGCCATGACATATGACCCCACATTCCAAACCGCCATTGCCGAACGCCAAGCCAACCAAGCCAGCGCTACGCAAGCCCGCGTGTCTTACTTGCCCGAAGCAAGCCTGAGCAATCAGCGCCTCGACACAGACACCACCACACGCCAAACTGCGCGTGTCACCATGCCGCTGATCGACCTAGGCCGCTTTGCCACATTGCGCCAAGCAGCGCCGCGTGATGGCTTTGCAGAAGCCACCTTTGTGGTGAAAACGCAAGACCTCGCCACGCGTTTGCTCAAAGCCGCCAACGCCATCATCTTGGCCAACGAAAACATCAGCCTCAACGAAGCCAAAATGGCCGCGTTGGACCAACAAGCCCTGGCCGCCAAAAAGAAGCTCGAACTAGGGCAGGGCACAGTCACCGATTTGCGTGACATTGAAGTCAAAGCCGCCCAAGCCAAAGCCCAACAACTCAGCTACAAAACCGCCTTGGGCGTTGCCGTTAAGCAATACGCTGCTATCACGGGTGAGCGCCCCAACGTCAAAGACTTTGTGCTGCAACAAAAAGACCGAAAGCTTGCTCTCAAGCCATCCACCGACTATGTAGATGCAGCCTTGCAAGCCAACCCATCGCTACAAGCCGTGCGCTTTAGCGAGCGTGTGGCCGAGCTAGAAGTCGAAAAATCTACGGGCTCCTTGCTGCCCACACTCTCTGCCACTTACAACAAAAGTAAAGCAGGCGAAACCACCAACAGCTACAGCGGCGTATTGGTAAACATGCCCTTGCAGGTAGGCAGCTACTACGCCCGCCAAAGCGTGCAAGCCAACTGGCTCAAAGCCAAAGAAGCAACCCGCGACAGCGAAGAAAAAACCCGAGTCGAAGTTGAAAAACTTCGCGAACAAGTGGAAACAGGCTTTGAAGTCTTGACCATCCAAAAGAACGCCATTGCAGCCGCCGAGTTGAGCCTCGAGGCCAACATCAAAAGCTACGAAGGTGGCGTGCGCAGCGCGGTCGACATTTTGAACGCCACCCAAACCGTGTTTCAGGTCAAGAGCGACTACGTCACCTCTGTCACCACACAGTCAGAAGCCATTCTGTCGTTGCTTAACCAAACATCGGGTGATGTGAACGACGCACTCACCAACGCCTACAAGTTTTTGTTTGCCAAGTAAATCAAGTTAAGGTTTCGTTTTGAAGATCATTGGTAAAGCCGAGCAGAAAAAGATTGAGCTTCAAATAGAGACACTTCATAAGAAAGTGTCTGAGCTAGAAGGGCAGTTAGCCACCGCGAAAGCCGAGCACAAAAAGCTCGAAGCTTCAGCAAACAAAGCTCAAACTGAGGCTGCCAAGGCCCAGGCAGATGGGAGCAAGGCATTGGAAGATGCCATCAAAGCATTGGCAGATGCCAAAGCACAACTTGACGCCAAAGCCAAAGAACTAGAAGCAAAAACCAAAGAGCTAGCCACCGCGCAAGCCGCAGCCACCAAAGCCAAGCAAGAGAGTGACGCTGCACTAGCTGCTGCCAACAAAGCATTGGCAGACACCAAAGCCCAGCTAGACGCTAAAGCCAAAGAGCTCGAAGCAAAAACTAAAGAACTTGCTACAGCTCAAGCCGCAACAGCCAAAACCAAGCAAGATGGTGACGCAGCTACCCAAGCCGCCAACAAAACATTGGCCGATACCAAAGCTCAGCTAGACGCAAAGGCCAAAGAACTCGCGGCCGCTCAAGCAGCCACAGCCGCAGCCACCAAAGCCAAGCAAGACGCTGACGCAGCAACTGCCAAAGAGCTAACCGCCCTCAAAGCCGAGCGCGACAAACAAGCCAAGCTAGCCCAACAAACCGAAGCCAAGTACCAAGACAGCGCGCAAGAAAACGAACTGCTGCTCTTGCAGCTCATGCAAGCGCAAGAAGAGCTGGTTGAGTACTACGAGCAAAAAGGAGAGTTTGAAAAACTCTACCTCGCCTACAAAGCCCGTTGGGAGCGTTTAGAAAAACGCCTGCCCAACTACCTCGACTTTGGTGCAATTGAAATCGTCGATGTCGATGGCGTGTCCGATGTGCCATCCATCACTTGGCAAGTCAAGGACTTTGCCCAAGCAGGCGTGGCGCTGAGCGAGTTCAGCTTTGTCACCGTGCTGCAAGACGGCCACCCAGGCATTGGCCTCGTCAAAGACGGTCAGCCACACGCCTTTGTGCCCAAGCTGCTCAACAGCAACAAAGACCACCTCGCCACATTCTTGGGGCTGGGTACCACTGAGTTCAAGCAGCTTACGGCTGCACTCAGCATCTTGAGCCAGCTCGAAGCAGGGCAGTGGCAGGGCTTTGAGTTTCCCGCGCAGTTTGACCTCGCGTTTTGGCGCCCCTCCATCCAAACCCTTTTGGCTCAGCTCAAGCAGCTGCCAGCCTTGCTGCGCTACGACGAAGTGCGCCTCAAACGCGAGCTCATCAACCCCGACTACGAACACCTGTGGCTTGAGTTCCGTGGGCTTAGCCTCGGTGCAGCGCAGTGGAAGAAGTTTGAAATCCGCTTGGGCGCTGCTCTGGTGCAGGCCGACGGCTTCTCGCAATACCCCAAGTTTGAAATTCCGCTCATCGACGGCAAAACCAAACCCTTTGACAGCTGGTACGCCGAAAGCCAAGACGACAGCGGCGCTAAGCTAGAGCTGCGCTTTGCGCTAGATAAAAACGTGTTTGATGTGGCCGTGTGGGCCAAACTGGCCGATGCCGACAAAGCCTTGCTCTTGCGCCTCATCTACGCCATGCCCGATGCACTCAAGCGCTTGGACAAACAAAAAACAGCCATCCACCGCCCTTGGGCCACATGGATCGACTTTGCAACTGGCGCAGTCAAAGTGCTAGAGGCCAACAAAGCCGCAGCGCAATTACCCGCGCCAGAGGTGAAAGAGCAGAAAGAAGCAACAGAGGCTGACGCACCCAGCAAATCCAAAGCCCCCAAAGCTTTGCCAGCGCCTGCCAAGCTCACCAGCACAGGCGCTAAAGCAGGCAAGGTCATCAGCATCGCCGCCAAGCCTGTGGCTAAAGCTGCACCAAAGCCCAAAGCAAAGCCAGTTGCAGCAAAAGCGCCTGCCAAGCCTGCAGCTAAAAAGTCAGCCCCTGCAAAAAAAACAAGCAAAACCAAGAAATAAGCTGTATCCTTACATGATAGTAAGGAATAGGAGCTTCCGTCATGACCACTGCCACACTGACCTCTAAAGGCCAAATCACCATTCCCATCGATGTGCGCACCGATCTCAAGGTAGACGCAGGCGATCGTGTCGAGTTTGTGCAAATTGCGCCTGGCCGCTATGAAGTGATGGCAGCCACACAAAGCGTGACCCAACTCAAAGGCATGTTTGGCAAAGCCAAGCAAGTTGTGTCAATCGACGAGATGAACCAAGCCATCGCCACCCGTGGAGCCGCAGCCAAATGATTGGGCTCGACACCAATGTGTTGGTGCGTTACATCATGCAAGATGACCCTAAGCAGTCAGACATGGCCACCAAGCTGATTGAGTCGCTCGATGCCGATAGCCCCGGTTATGTGACGCTGGTCTCAGTCATCGAGCTGTGTTGGGTGCTGACGTCTTGTTACAAGCTCACAGGTGAGCAAGTCAGCCAAGCGCTGATGGTTTTGCTGCAATCCAAACAAATTGTGGTGGATCGCGCAGACCAAGTGCTTCGTGCACTGCGTGTATTTGCAAACAGCAAGGCAGACTTTGCCGATTGTTTGATCGAGCGCATCGCAGCCAGTGCAGGCTGCACACACACCATGACGTTTGATGTTGGCGCTGTTAAGCATGCCGGCATGACTTTGGTCGATTACCCCCTGAACTAAAAAGCCAAAGCGTGATTACCAAAGAAGAAGCCGTCCTAGCCTATCGCCTCATGCTAGGGCGTGACCCCGAGAGCGATGATGTGGTGAATAGCCTTTGCCAAAACACCCACAGCAGCCACGCGCTGCGCGATGTGTTTTTAAAGTCACCCGAGTTTCAGCAACGCATGGGCGAGCTGCTCAAGCTGCCGCAGTCTGTGCGCCATCGCCACCCCTACACGCTGCCCAAAATTCCGGTAGAAACAGAAGTCTCTGCCGAAGCTTTGGACCAAATGTTTGAGCGCATCCACAAAGAGTGGGAGCATCTTGGGCAAACCGAGCCTTTTTGGTCGGTCGTGACCCAGCCGCAGTATTACCAAGCCGAGTTTGAAGCACACCGCGAGCAGTTCTACACATCGGGCAACCACAGCTGCCAAGTGTTTTTGTCGGCGGTGCGTCGCAGTGGCGTTAGCCCTGCCGACCTCAACACTTGCCTAGAGGTAGGCTGCGGCGTTGGCCGCGTCACTGGCTACTTGGCCGGTGCTTTTAGCAAGGTCATTGCGTGCGATATATCCAAGCCGCACATCGACCTAGCTCAGCAACACCTGCAAGCCAAAAACATTGGCAACGTCGAGCTGGTGCACTGGCACACCGTGCAGCAAATGCAGCAGCTGCCGCAGGTTGATGCCATCTTCTCGGTCATCACCCTGCAGCACAACCCACCGCCTGTCATGGCGTGGATGCTCAGCACCTTGCTGGGCCACCTGCGCTCGGGCGGTGTGGCCTACATACAGCTGCCCACCTACCGCAACGGCTACATGTTTGAAGCCGAGCGCTACCTACACAGCACGCCACCCAGCACGCTGGAAATGCACTTTTTGCCGCAACCAGATGTGTTCAAAATCATTGAAGCATCCAACTGCCGCTGCCTAGAAATACGCGAAGACGGCATGGTGGGCGACGAAGACAAGATGCTGTCCAACAGCTTTTTGATTCAAAAGAAATAAGCCAAAGCAGAGCCGCCGTGCTAATGAAAGTTGCCAGCCGCTTAAACGTAGACCTCGCCAAGCAGTTTGGTTGGCTGCTACGCAAAGACTTGCGCGAAGCCTTTGCCAGCAAAGACGACCCAGGCTTTGCCGAGTGGTGGCTCATCAAGGGCAGGCAAGAGTTCCCGGGCTGGGCCGACAGCCTAGATGCCGAGCAGCTCAACGCCTTGTTTGCCAGCGCAGGCGCAGCCACCGTGGCCGGTGTGCAAATAGACGTGCCCAAGCTGGCCAGCCTGCTGGCCAAGTACCGCCCCGATGCCGTGAAAGAGTTTGCCAAAGACGGCAAGCTGCAAAACGAGCTGTTTTTTGCATGGGTGGTGGTGCGCGGCCTGGCCGAGCACCAACTGGCCCAGCACGCCCCCCGCAGCCTAGTGGCTGCGCTAGACCAGCCCGTGCCCGACACCTACAGCAAACAGGGCGAGCCACCCGTACCCGCTGCCACGCTGCTCATGTACCTGCTGTGGCGCTTGATGGACGACAAAACCCAACAAGCCCGCAGCCTCTACACCGCGCAGGGCCGGCTGGCCTTTTTGGGTTGGTTCTTTAACGTGGTGGGCACACTGGGCATAGCCCCCTTGGTGGCAGGCCGCTGGAAAGCCTGGGTGCAAAGCCCCGAAGGTGCAGCCGCCCTAGCCACCCAAAAAACCACCGCAGCCAAGCTACCGTGGCTGGCCCCACAAGCCAAGCCACAGGCAAGCAGCCCAAACACCGCAAGCACAGCGGCAGAAAAACCCTTTGGCCTGAACATCTATGGCTTCGCCTACGGCGAGCTAGGCATTGGCGAAGACCTGCGCATGGCCGTGGAGTGCTGCGAAGCCGCAGGCATTCCCTACCATGTGGTGAATGTGGATGCGGGCGATGCCCGCCAAGCCGACCTGCACCTCAAAGGCAAGGTCAGCGACGGCACAGAGCTGCCCCCTTACAACACCAACCTGTTTTGCCTGCCCGCGTTTGACACCGTCAGCCGCGTGTTTATGCAAAAAGGTGCAGCCGTGTTTGAAGGCTATCGCAACATTGGCTGGTGGCCGTGGGAGCTGGCTGTGTTTCCTAAAGCGTGGAAGCCCTATGCCTTTGAGCTGGTAGACGAGGTGTGGGCCAGTAGCCAGTTTTTGTATGACATGTACAAACAGGCTACCGACAAGCCCGTCAAGCTCGTGCCCTTGGCCGTGAGCGTAGCGCGCATGAAGCCCTACCCACGCAAGCACTATGGCCTGCCCGAGAAGAAGTTTTTGTTTTTGTACATCTTTGACTTCAACTCATCCGTGGCCCGCAAAAACCCCATGGCTGCCGTGCAGGCCTTTAAACAAGCCTTTAAACCTACCGACAACACCGTGGGCTTGGTGCTGAAAACTATGAACACCAAGCCAAACAACCCTGAATGGCAGGCATTTTTAAAAGAATGCCAAACCGATAAACGTATACAGCTGATTACCGAAACCCTAGACCGTCCTGAAGTGCTGGGCCTAATCAATGCCTGCGATGCCTATGTGTCGTTGCACAGGGCAGAGGGGTTTGGGCGAACTTTGGCTGAGGCTATGTTGTTGGGCAAGCCAGTCGTGGCTACTAATTACTCAGGGAATGTCGATTTCATGCACGCGATGCTTGCATATCCAGTTTCACATACTGAATCTTTAGTAGATATCAACACCTATCAATGGGTTGCACTTGATGATTATTCAGTTTGGGCTGAATCAAATATTGAATCAGCTGTGAACAGTATGAAGGAAGTCCGATTTATAAGATTTGATGAAATTACTAAAGAATTATTTATTAATGAAGCCAGTGGGTTGTTTGGCGTTGAGCGAGTCTCTAATCTACTCGTAAATTCTTTATAAAGAATCAAGAAAATAAATTTATATGAAAAAGAAAATCCAACAACTTAGATTAGATTTAAACTTAAAGAAGTATGAGTCTGTTCTTAAAGATGCAAGAGAGCTAAAGAGGACTTCGAGAGGGTTGGATTATTTAGATAGCCTAATTAAATTTTGTGAAAACAAAATAAATCCTTCAAATCAACATTTTGCTGATGTACGGTTGCAAGGTTCATCGTCATCTAATGCAATAAATGATGAAATTTTAAACATAGTTGATATTTCAAAAAATATAACAGGCAACAATTATGCGGATGTATGCAGGAAGCCTGGTGAGCATATTTTGTCTGGTGATTTAAGTAAAGTAACAATTGTAATCCCTGTATATAACAGAAACAAAATTTTGAGTATGACACTTGCTGCGATAACGCATCAAACATACCCTTCGCATTTGATAGAAGTTATAGTTGTCGATGATGGTAGTACACCGGGAACGATAGAGATAATTAATAAATTTGAAAAATTACTTGATATCAAGTACTACTGGCATCCTGACAAAGGCTACAGGCCTGGCCAAGCTCGCACCGCAGGCATGAAGTTGGCAAGTACTGAAAATATAATTACTTTGGATTGTGACATGTTGCCAACAAAGCATCTTGTTGCTGAATTCATGTACGTATTAAACAGACATAGAGACAGGGTATTAATTGGACCTAGAAGATATGTTTGTACAGATCATCTGCATGTGGACGACTTAATTGAGAGTTCATATTGGATTGATACTTTGCCTGATGTTTCAACAAATAATAACGTAGCGACTGGCGCATGGATGGGGAAAAAGACGGTTGATTGGCGTCATAATTTTTATAAAAGAACTAATTTTTTAAAGAATTCAGTATTTCCATTTATCGCATTTGCATCAGGAAACGTTGCATACCCACGCGAAGCATTCATCATGACAGACGGGTACGACGAAGAATTTGAGAAGTGGGGAAGCGAAGACACAGAATTTGGTTACAGATTATTTGCAAAAGGCTATTACATGCAACCTGTAATGGAAGCGTTAGCACTGCATCAAGAACCACCCGGCGGCGAAAATGAAGTGGATAGAAAATCTGGGTATGTGACGACTAAAGATATTTTGAAAGAGAAATGCCCACTCTACAGCAGAGACTACGAGCAGGGGCGAAAATATACTGTTACAAAATACGCGTTCATTAACAATACCAATCTAACCAAAGAAGACTTTGTTGACTATGTTGAAAGTTTTGATTACGCAGATAAAACAATTTTAAATGACATATTTGTAAAGCAAAGTGCTAATGAAATAAGGGCATTTCTTAATAAGGAAAGCGCATCTTTTATTGTTGTCATTAATGAAGCTTCTGAGATTAATGTGCCACAGATTATTGATAATGAATTAAAAAGCTTAGATCAAGATCTCTTGGTCATGTTTGATAGTTTGAATTCTAAATTTAAGAATAGTTTTAATATCATTTGGCGAGGTCAGTTAGAGCGCTTGCTAAATTTTGGGGGCATAGCATGAGCTGGAAAGCTGGACTGAATGACAATTGCATCGTGTTCGATGAAGGCTGGCAATACCCTGCAATCACAGAAAAACATGCCTCAATGCAAATGCTAAAAATAAGCAATGTATTGCCGTATCAGTTTATTGGTTTTCCTTGGGCAACTTTGATTGATTTCAAAAATAGGGCAAAAGAAGATGATGTTTCTAATTATTTGAAGAAATTGAAATCATGCCCGCTGACGATGTCTGATAGAAGAATAACTGTTTCGCAACACATTAGCACACTCAGGAGAATTGACTTCTTCAAAGAAATTGGTATTACAGATATATTTTGCGCTCATGCAACTGATGACAAGTATTTAGTAGATGGAATTCGCATTCATGCATTTCCCTTGTATCCAGTTCAGACCCCAACTCTAAATCCGATTGTAGAAAGCAAAAACTTATCGAAGCCTCGTAAATATCTATATAGCTTTGTTGGAACGTATCCTGAAAAAGGTTATATTTCAGATATTAGGAAAAAGATTTTCGATAACTTTTCAGATCCAGCAGGCAAGATAATACGTAGAAAAGAATGGCATTACGAGCAAATCGTATATAAAAAACAAATTGGTGGGATTGATCTTGATGAGGAGACGAAGCTTGAAAAAGCATCGCAAGAGCAGGAATACAAAGATGTACTAGCAGATAGCACATTTTCATTGTGTCCTTCAGGGAGCGGACCAAACACAATCCGTTTATGGGAGTCCCTTGGCGCTCTATCAATACCTGTGGTTTTTAGTAATAATTTTCGCTTCCCCGGTGATCAAGAGCTTTGGAAAAGAGCTGCTATTATTTTGCGAGAGGACACTGATGCGCCCGAAGGCATTGTGAATGAACTTCATAAAATATCAAATGATCCAATAAAACTTAGTCAAATGCGTAGTGCCTGTATGGATCTTTGGCTAATGTATGGCAAGGATTGTTTCATTTATGACATATTAAAAATGGAAAAAGTTTATTGACATGAATAAGGAGATAAAGACTATATTTTCTAAGGCGACTTCAGAGGGTGCCATTGACCAACTCTTTGTTCCTTCTAATGAGCTTGATCATTTGTTGAAAAATGGATATCAATCAAATATAAGATTACTCAAAAAAATTCTATTCGATAGTAAGCCAAGTTACATTAACAATATAGTGGCTACTCAGAAGAAGCAAAAGCCATTATTGAGCTTGGTGACAAGTTTGTATAAGGGCGATCGGTATATTAAAGGGTTTTTAGAAAATACTTGCAATCAAGTTGGATTTGAAAACTTTGAGTTGATTATATTGAATTGCAACTCTCCAGGTAATGAAGAAGAGTTAATCCTAAAATATTGCAAATTACATAGTAATATCATCTATAAGCGGTTGGATAAAGATCCTGGCTTGTATGAGGCTTGGAATTTAGGTATTCAAATGTCCAGCGGTAATTATGTCTCAAATGCAAACCTAGATGATAGGAGGTCTCTTTGTTATTACGTATTAATGCTAGATTGGATGATTACAAATAACATTGATGTCGGCGCATCATTATTTTGGACATGTCAGAATTTGCCTGAAGAGTCAATGGATGAGGATGCGATTGTTTGGTATAAAGAGCATTCTAGTAATCCTAGTTATTTTGATTTTTTTAAGGTGAATTTTCCCTTGGGTAAAATGGAAGATCAATGCGTCCTAGGTCCAATGCCAATTTGGAGGAGAAGCTTGCATTATTCACATGGTTACTTCAATGAAGGTGAATATGGGCCATCTGCAGATTATGGTATGTGGTGTAAATTAAAAACTTCAGGCGTAAAATTTGGACTATATAAAGTTCCACTTGTATATTATTTGCGCGTAATTGATTCGTATGCGCGTCGAGTTAACGTGAGTGGTTTTAATGAAAAAATTCTCAATAAAAATTTCTCAACTTTTCTACTTAGATGATTTGAAAATATGAAAAAAATTTTATTTTACGGCGCTTCTGTTACGGCTCAGGCTGGAAACACAGGGTACTTTGATCAAGTAAAAAATGCACTTGAGGCCAATCATGACTTGCAAGTGTCTAGAGTTTATTATGGCGGCTGCCATCTGGATGATGCAGGTTTTTATAAGTTTGAAGAAGCTCAAGTTGATTTTTTCGATTATATTGTATTTGAATGGAATACAACCGGTCTGATTCAATATAACGAATTGAAACTTTGCTATCTATTGCAAAAATTAAAAGCGAAAGGGTCCAAGCCGATTTTTATGATATTGCCACAAGAGGCCAATATTTCTAAAAATAGAAATTCAGAGAATCAAATAATTGCACTTACTAATTCTTATGGCATTCCATTATTGGATATGAGAATTGGTTTGGATTTGTCTACCTTTCGTAGTTTTGTGCGAGACGTTGTTCATACCAATGAAAAAGGCGCTGAGTATTATGCGAAAACTATAATTAAGTTTTTCGCTGATTTGTTTTTTACGTCAAGGGAGTATTGGGAGGGATTCAATAGGTTAAGTATTGTTGACTTGTCATTTCTTTCAGCTAAGGTCAGGCACTTTGATTTCGAATTGAAGTCAAATCAGATTTTGAAATTTGTTATTAAGAGTAAATCTAGTTCTTTTAGTGAGATTCTTGTAAGGCAACGAATTGGCCCATTCTCCCCAATTGTTTTAATTGATGATGGAATCTTCTCCAGGAAGATTAGCTTATGGGATATATATTGTCATTATGAACGAGATCATTACACCACTTTGGTTACTGATCAAGATTTTAAAAATTCATTTCTTAGAGATCCATTGGTATTTACGATGTCCGTGCTTGATGATAAGCCAAAATACGAGCTTTGCCGGCGAGATGATGTTAATTTCGATGTGCCTAAAGTGGTTAAGTTTAAGGAGATTTATTCTATCGGTGTTGATTTCGATGTTGAAATTGTTGATATTTAACTGGAGTTATGATGGAAATTCGTACAGGTAACACTGAAATGACAATGGCTTATATTCTATTTTTAGAATCTAAGAATATCATCATTCCGGAAAGCGTTAAGAGATTTTGGATTGGTTATATGCGAACTGCTGGCTATTTCGAGGGGTCGAATGATCAAGTTGTTGTAACTAGTAATATGCGACATTTTATTGAAAGGTATATTAGTTCTCTTAAGCAGGCTAAATTGTACGTTATGAGTATAACGATTTCAAAGTTTAAAGAGTTAAATGAGATTTATGTTGATGAGTTTTTGGAATCCTTGGGGGCGAGTCAAATAGTAGTGCGTCAAATGGCTGATTACAATGTTATTTCAAACGCTTGTAATGGCAGGAGACTTTTCGTAGTGTCCTCATTTGCCCCTTTAATGATTAATCAATGGCGCTCAGGTAATCTTCAGAAAATAAGGCCAAAATTTATGCCGTCGATTGTCCAAGGCTATAGATTTCCATATTTGTATAATTCAGTTAACTACGAATCTTCTAATCAGGCACTAGATGCTATTTGTGAGGAGTTGCGACCGCTTGTAGCTGATTCCGATGTGGTTGTATTAAGTTGCGGTGTGTATGGTGGTTATATATCTAAATTTATCCACTCTCTAGGTAAAGAAGTTTTTTATGTGGGTGGAGATTTGCAAATTTGGTTTGGCATTATGGGCTCCAGATGGCGTGATTCCGTCGGAAAGCAGAAAGATTTCATTGAGACATCTGATTATTGGATTACTAAAATACCTGAAGAATTTGTTTATTCTGGCTCTTCAAGTATTGAGGGTTCTTGTTATTGGTAGTATTATAATTTGTATGTTGCCTATTATTTATGATTAGATCTATTTTGATTGACTTGGATGTCATCGATTACTTCAACGATAAGAAGATTTTTTTTAGTCTTCAGCCTGCTCCTATAAATTCGTGTGGTTTGGTTATCGGAAAAAACCTCTTTATCGACGATGCATTTTCGGCAGAGCCATACTCGGCAGTCTACACAGCTAACCACAATCTTAGTTGTATTATTGGGGCATTTTCTATGTCTACAAGTTATTTGCCTGCCGGGGTTAGAGTAGGTCGCTATTGCTCAATAGCATTAGGCTTAAAATTTCTCGGTCATCGGCATTCTATAGAGTGTGTGTCTTCAAATGATTTTGTGAATTTTGTATCGACGCCACCGCTATCTTCATTCTTGGCCGATCAAGGGGTTAATAATTTTAAAACTTATCCAGCCAATTTGACAAGACAAAGACCCATTATTGGCCATGATGTCTGGATCGGTCAAAATGTAACGTTGAATGATGGTGTTACCATAGGAAATGGTGCTGTCATTGCTGCTGAAAGTGTCGTTACTAAAGATGTGCTGCCATACGAAATTGTGGGGGGGAATCCTGCGAGAGTTATTCGGAAAAGATTCCCTGATGAAATTATTACTGGTTTACTTGAGTCTGAGTGGTGGATGTATAAATTTAGTGATTTTAATGGGTTTTCTTTAAATAATCCTGAGAGGTTTTTACAAGAATTTAACGATGCCAAGAGCTCGTTAAGTCTTTTTAATCCTACTTCATTGGATTTTGAAAAATTTTCTAGCGACTTTGGTATTTAGTTTTGATTTAATGTTTGTTTATATTTTGGGGTTCTCAATTTTATATAATTTCCATTATTTATTTGGTTAAATATTTATTTTTTTCATGTCAAGGTTGTTTTGTGCTAATAAATAAAAAAACTGCGCTTATTACGGGTGTCACGGGTCAAGACGGTTCCTACCTAGCAGAATTTCTTTTGGAAAAAGGCTACACCGTTCACGGCATCAAGCGCCGCGCGTCGCTGTTTAATACAGACCGTATTGATCATATTTACCAAGATCCGCACGCAAACAACAAAAACTTGCATTTGCACTATGGCGATTTGTCAGATACCAGCAACCTCACGCGCATCATTCAAGAGGTGCAGCCAGACGAAATCTACAACCTAGGCGCACAAAGCCATGTGGCTGTTTCTTTCGAGTCACCCGAATACACGGCAGATGTAGATGCTGTAGGTACATTGCGACTGCTAGAGGCCATTCGCATGTTGGGGCGAGAAAAGAAAACCCGTTTCTACCAAGCCAGCACGTCAGAGCTATACGGCTTGGTGCAAGAAATACCGCAAAAAGAGACCACGCCTTTTTACCCTCGCAGCCCCTATGCCGTGGCCAAGATGTATGCGTATTGGATTACGGTGAACTACCGCGAGGCCTATGGCATTTACGCCTGCAACGGTATTTTGTTTAACCACGAAAGCCCACGCCGTGGCGAAACCTTCGTCACCCGCAAAATCACCCGTGGTATGGCCAACATTGCCCAAGGTTTGGAAGGCTGCCTGTACATGGGCAATATGGATGCCCTGCGCGACTGGGGCCACGCCAAAGATTACGTGCGTATGCAGTGGATGATGCTGCAACAAGACAAGCCGCAAGACTACGTCATTGCCACAGGTGTGCAATACAGCGTGCGCGAGTTCATCAGCAAAACCGCCCAGCAACTGGGCGTCACCCTGGCCTTTGAAGGCGAGGGCGTGAATGAAGTAGCTAAAGTGGCCAGCATCACCGGCAGCGATGCCCCCGCATTGAAGGTGGGCCAAGTGGTGGTCAAGGTAGACCCCCGCTATTTCCGCCCCACCGAGGTAGAAACCTTGCTGGGCGACCCCAGTAAAGCCAAAAAAGACCTAGGCTGGGTGCCAGAAATCACCCTAGACGAGATGGTGCAAGAAATGGTGGCGCACGACCTGAGCAAAGCCAAACAACACGCGCTGCTCAAGCAACATGGCTATAACGTGGCTGTGGGGGTGGAGCGGTAAGGTTTAAAATAGTGTCTACCTGTTTCGACGAGGAGCTTGCATGAAGACAATTAGCAAACAGATGGTTCGCACGAAGTCTGTGGCCAATGTGTTGGCTTCTCTGCGCATCGAACGTTTGACCCCCAGCCGTTTTGTGGTAAAGGGCATGCAAGACTGCGTAGAAGGGCATACCTCCACTTCGGCTTTGCTACTTGAGGTCATGCAGCGTCATGTCGCGCTACGACGGAACTGACCGTTACACCTATCCGGGCTCGGATGTATTAATTAACAAGCCCGGCATAACCGACCCCCTTGCTCTTGAGGCTTTTGAAGCCGATGCAACAGCCATCCGCATGCTGGAGCTTTTGCAAGTGCCTATTGCTGGCTCTTTCAATGTTGAGCATTTGCGCGCAATTCATCGCCATCTTTTTCAAGACGTGTATGAGTGGGCCGGTGACTTTCGTTTGGTCGACATCAGCAGGGGCGCAAGTAGATTCGCTAACTTTCCGCTGATCGAAGGATATTTGGCGAAGTGTTTGGCACAGCTAAGCCACGAAGGTTTTTTGTGTGGCGCTGGGCCAGATCAGTTCATCAACCGATTGGCTTTTTATATGGGTGAGATCAATGCGGCTCATCCATTTCGCGAAGGTAATGGCCGCGTCCAACGTGTGTTCTGCGCTCAGCTCGCATTGAATGCCGGTTATTTCATCGATTTTGAAAGCGTTGACCAAGCGCAAATGTATGCGGTGATGGCTGCTAGCTTTAATGGCGATGCTTTACCGTTGATGGCCTTACTCAGCGAAATTACAGCAATCGTAGAGCCTTGAGAATGAGCAAGAACAAAACAAATTCAACCCCTTTGGTGTCGGTGGTGATGCCATCGCTCAACCAAGTGCAGTTTTTAGAGGCTGCAGTTCGTAGTGTTTTAGAGCAAGACTACCCACACGTCGAGCTGATCGTGGCCGATGGTATGTCGACCGATGGCTCGCTAGAGCTGCTGATGCAGCTGCAGGCCGAGTACGGCGAGCGCTTGCGCTGGACCAGCCAGCAAGACGGCGGAGCCGCCGAGGCTCTGAACCACGCCATAGCCCAAGCGCATGGCGATGTGGTGGGCTGGCTCAACTCTGACGACATGTACACCCAAGGCGCAGTGGCACGCGCCATGGCACATTTTGAAAAGCATCCTAAGCACCAGATGGTGTACGGCGAAGGCCAACACATCAATGTGGCGGGCGAGGTGCTGGCCAATTACCCCACCAAGCCGCCCTCTACACCGCTGGATGTGTTTGCCGATGGCAGCTTTATTTGCCAGCCTACGGTGTTCATGCGCCGCGAGGCGCTGGCCCAAGTGGGCGAGCTAGATGCGAGCATCAAAACCGCGTTTGACTTTGATTTGTTTGTACGCTTTTTCAAACGCTACCCACGTCAAATAGGCATGGTGCGCCGTGTGCAGGCGTTTTCGCGCTTGCATGCCGCTTGCATGACGCAGCGCCTACGCCGCCAAGTGGCGCTAGACGGCATGCATGTGGTGGCTAAAGAACTAGGCACAGTGCCCGAGCATTGGTTTAGGACGCATGTGGACGAAATGTGCGCCAGCTACCCGCTGGGGCCAGATGCGCTGCCGCTGGTCAAGCAGCTAGAAGCGTTTTTGAAAGAGGCCAGCGCCTACCTCAAGCCTGAAGTGCTAAAGGGGCTGATAGAGCGCCTGAAGGCCGACTGGCGCGTGCGCCTAGCCACGCCCGAGCTGTTTGCCACCGTTCAGCCCGATGCATGGGCCAACAAGCAACTGACCATCAAATACCGCTGGCAAGGCAAGCCCGCCGCCGCCGTGCTGGTGCGCTGCAACGCCCCGTGGCCCGTGCCAGGCAAGCTGCGCCTAAAGGTGCTAACGCCTAGCGGCAAAGTGCAACGCAGCGTGCTAGACGTGCCCGACGACTTTGTGCTGCGCTTTGAAGTGCCCGAAACCACACAAAGTGGCTGCATGGTGTGGACGGTAGAAACCACCCAAGGCTTTGTGCCCGCTAAGCACGACAAAGCATCGAGCGACAAGCGCAAGCTGGCGTTTCAGGTGTTAGAGCTTTCAACCGAGGATGCAGATGGTGTTTAATTTTTTTGGTTTGAAGAAAAAGCCAGTCATCGAAGACGTCGAGGCCAAAGTACCCACGCCAGCGGCTAAGCCCGCACCGATGACGTTTGACGAGGCTTTGGCTGCACAAGCGGCTGCTGAGGCTGCGGCTAAAGGGCAAGCCGCGCCGGAGGCTGTTGCGCCTGTTGCCCCGACCCCTGAGCCCGCACCTGTGGTGGCTGAGCAGGTTGTTGCTGTGGCTGCAGAGGCTGCGCCAGTTGAGCCAACTGAGCCAGCGGCGGATGCCTCGCCAGCCGCCGAGCCCGAAGTTCTGGGCCAGATGGACACGATGAAGGCCACACGCGAAGACGTGATTGCCGCGTACAAAATCTTCTTAGGCCGTGTGCCCGAGTCGATGGAAGTGGTTGACCCCCGCGTGGGCGTAGCGCCCGCAGCACTGTTGGTGGATTTTTTGGCATCGAAAGAGTTTTTAGACCAAGCTCCCAAGGCGCAGCTGGTGTTGGCAGTGGCTAAAAAGATCTTGGACGAGCGCAAGCAAGCTGCAGCTGCCGAAGGTGCAGCGACTGCAGAGCAAGGGCAGCCAGCGGCTTAAGCGGTATTTACTTCTAGCAAAGCGCGACATCTTGGTGTCGCGCTTTTTTGTTGCAAACTTTGATCTGTAATGTGGATAATGTGTTGTATTACACATGCACAGGAGTGTTGCATCATGAGCGCAAGAACTATTAACGTCCGCCTGCCTGAGGCGCTTTACAACCAGATTGAAGAGCTAGCTAAGGCTACAGCAAGAACCAAGAGCTTTTTGGCGATTGATGCGCTGACCAACTATGTGCAAAGTGAATCTTGGCAAATTCGTGACATTCACGAAGGCATCAAAGAGGCTGATGCGGGCGAATTTGCCACAGATGAACAAGTCAAGGCGGTGTTCTCAAAATACGTTGCTTGATTTATGTCGATCAAGTGGACCAAGACGGCACTTCGCTCTGCGGACGAAATTGCAAGTTATATAGCTAAAGACAATCCAACGCGAGCGAGCAGTTTTGTGATCGAGTTGCAGGATGCTGTGAGCAAGCTTCAATTTCATCCTGGTATGGGCAGGGCCGGTCGAGTTCCAGGTACGCGCGAGTTGGTCTTGCACAAAAACTACATAGCCATTTATCGTGTTCGCGGTGATGATGTTGAAATTTTGAGGTTGCACCACGTCGCGCGTAGTTTGTGAGTAGCGATAAATTAACGTAAGTACGTTTTCAAAATGGGCCTGTATTTAGAGGCCAAGGCTTCGTGCATGAGCTGTGCACCGTCGTTTTGGCCCTGAGTATTGGGCCCTTTTTTTGCGCGTTCGTAGGCCAGTTCTAGTTGTTGTACGGCGCTGCGTTCGTCGGGGTCGGCCCACCAGCTGGGCTCAGTCAAGTGAGGGTAGTCGTTGGGGCCTACGTTGGTGCGTTGCCAGTTAACAAGCAGGGCGTTTTGCGGGGTGAGGTAGTCTTGCGGGCCAGAAAAATCGGTGCTGACGACATGCAGGCCGTTTTGCAGGGCTTCGACTAGCGTGCGGCCAAAGCCTTCGCTGCGGTGCAGCGACAAGTAGCAGTTGGCGCTTTGATAAAGGTCAGTCAGCTCGCCTGGGCTGAGGGTGTCTTTGATGAGCTTGATGCGTGGGTGTTTGGGTATCCAGCCCAGCGCGTTAGGGCCCATGTTTTGCCAGCGGCTGATTTTTAAAAACAGATAGGCGTCGGGGTGACTGTGCGCAAACTCCAAGAACACGCGCAGCACAGCATGTGGATTTTTGCGGGTGAGGGTGGAGTGCAGGTCAAACATGTAGAGCGACACAAAGGCCTTGGCCGGCACTTTGAGCTCTTTGCGAAAGTTGCGGCCTGTGGGCGGGTGCTGCACCACCGGCAGTGGCAGCGAGAGGGTGAGCTGGCGTGATTTGGCAAAGAAGGCCTGTTGCACAAAGCGGGTGGGGCACCAGATGTGGTCAACCAGCTTCAATGCAGCGGTGTGCTGGCTAGGAAAGTCGGGCAGTTCCCACAAGAAGTAGCCAATTTTGCGTTTGGGTTGGCTAAAGAGCTGCGGGTGAACGCGGGCCAAGTTTTGGCACTCCATGGCCGACATGAAGAACACGCTGGTGTCGTAGTCGTGCGTGGTCATGTGCTGCCACTGCACGCTCACTTGGCCTTGTACGTCGGTGGGTATGTCGATGACGGAAAACGGGATTTGCAGGTGGTCAAGCATGGCCGCGAACGACCGCAAGTCTTCGCCCAAACCCATGGGCGAGGTGGCGTAGCCAATGAGGTTGAAGCCTTGGGAAGATTGATGCATCTAACGATGATAATCGTGCCTTGAACAGTTTATTTACACGGTAGATCTATGAAAATCGCAATCGCAGGCACGGGCTATGTAGGTTTGTCTAACGGCATTTTGTTGGCGCAGAACCATGAGGTGGTGGCGCTCGATGTGGTGGCGGCCAAGGTAGACCAGATCAACCGCAAAGAACTGCCGATTGAAGACGCAGAGATGGAAGACTATCTGCGCCACAAGCCGCTTAACTTCAAAGCCACGCTCAACAAAGAAGAGGCTTACAAGGGCGCGAGCTTTGTGATCATTGCCACGCCCACCGACTACGATCCCGAGACCAACTACTTCAACACCAAGTCGGTTGAGAGCGTGATTGCCGATGTGCTGGCTATCAATCCGCAGGCGACGATGGTGATCAAGTCCACCATTCCGGTTGGTTTTACCGAGCGCATGCGTTTGAAGTACATGACGCATAACCTGATTTTTTCGCCCGAGTTTTTGCGTGAAGGCCGAGCGTTACACGACAACTTGCACCCGAGCCGCATTGTGGTGGGCGACCGATCCGACAAGGGCCAAGCTTTTGCAGACTTGCTGGCCGAAGGTGCGATTAAAAAAGACATGCCCGTGCTGCTGACCGACAGCACTGAGGCTGAAGCCATCAAGTTGTTTGCCAACACTTACCTGGCCATGCGTGTGGCGTATTTCAACGAGCTAGACAGCTATGCGTCGTCATTGGGCCTAGACACGCGCCAAATCATTGATGGCGTATGTTTAGACCCACGCATTGGCAACCACTACAACAACCCGTCGTTTGGCTATGGTGGCTACTGCCTGCCCAAAGACACCAAGCAGATGTTGGCCAACTACGCCGACGTGCCGCAAAACTTGATGCGCGCCATTGTGGACGCCAACAGCACGCGCAAAGACTTTGTGGCGTTTGACATCATGAAGCGCAAGCCCAAGGTGGTGGGCATTTACCGCTTGGTGATGAAGGCGGGCAGCGAAAACTTCAGAGCCAGCAGTGTGCAGGGCATCATGAAACGCCTCAAGGCCAAAGGCATAGAGGTGATCGTGTACGAACCCGTGCTGCACGAGCCGCATTTCTTTAACTCACCCGTGGTGAATGACCTAGCCGCCTTTAAACAACGCGCCGATTTGATTGTGGCCAACCGCCAAACGGCCGACTTGGCCGACGTGACCGATAAGGTGTACACGCGGGATTTGTTTGGGTCGGATTGATTGTTCTACGCGTGAGAATTCTTCTCATAGTGCCATTAAACTCTGTATAGAACTTATGCGGAGTAACCACAGTGGCTGTTTCTAAATCTAAAGCATCTAAATCATCGCAAAAGCTGGCCAAAGCTACTGCGCCCAAGGCGGTAGCGCCAACAGTGTCCGATGTGGCCGTGGCCGAGCAAGCGCCTGTTGCACCAGCCAACACCTTGCCTGCCGTGGTGAAAAAGGGCAGCAAGAAAGCCCAAGCGTTGGTGGCTGAGCCCGCCGCTCCAACGCCGGCTGTAGATGCCAAGTTAGAGACCAATTTGGCCAAGCAGCCGCCACGGGCTTTGAATTCGCCCATCCGAATTTTTCAAATTTATTTCGAGCCTTGGCAGCGCGAGCTGCTAGACCCAGCCTTTTACCCACTAGACAACAGCCGTGGTAGCTCTGAGCTGATGGAGTTTGCGGTGTTTGAGCAGCTGCAAAAGAACGCAGCTACACAAGGTGCGGTGTTGTGGGGCGCTTTGTCATGGCGCTTTGGCGAGAAGACGGGCATGCAAGGCGCAGATTGGGTGAAGCAAATCGTGGAGCACCCTGGCAACGACGTGTATTTTTGCAACCCGCATGTGAACAACGAGGCGGTGTTTCACAACATGTGGATGCAGGGTGAGGTGTCTCACCCGAACTTTGTGCAAATCGTGAAAGCGTTTTTTGCGGCTGCAGGCTTGGATGACAAAGAGATCAACGCGATACACCCCTCTAACAGTTTTTCAGCAGCCAATTACTTTGTGGCGACGCCCAAGTTTTGGGAGCGTTTCATTCCGTTTGTGCGCAAGACCTTGGTGACGGCTGATAAAAACCTCAATCCGCAAGTGCGTGATTTGTTGCACTCCAAAGTCGCCGACGACAAGGGCTTGCACGCAGGGGCTACATATGTGCCATTCATCGTGGAGCGTTTGTTTGCCTACTTCATGCGCACCGAGGGTAAAGACCTGAAGGCGTTCAAGATTGCTTTGCCCGAGCGCGAGCGCGAGTTGAATGTGCACTTGAAGTTGCTGCGCGAGATGAAAGACGTGGCACACCGCACGCAGTCGGCTTGGCTGGCGGCGTGTTGGGTGAACTACCGCAATTTGTATTTGAGCCAAACCAACAGCAAAGCTTGGTGCGAGAAGTATTTGCGCAACATCACGCCGACCGAAGTGCGCTTCGTTTAACGAGCCGCCCATGGACTTTGAGCAGGTTGACTCGGGCCAGCTACTAAGCCGCCAATGGACGGTGGACGGCCCCGTGATGGTGCTGCCCTATACCGACGCCGAGATGGCCCAGCGCTCAGGCCAACTGGCTGCTCAGCGGGCAGGGGCCAAGGGCTTGGTGTTGGCGGTGCATGACACCGAGCGACAAGGTTTTGTGGCCACCGTCAACCAAGCCTTTACCGCCACGCGCAGCCCTTGGCTGGGCTACATGGCCCAAGACGCTTTTGCCGGACGCGACTGGATGGCGCTGGCCCTGCAAGCGCTGCACCGCCAACGCGGTGTGTTTTTGGGCTTCAACGACGGCAAATGGCAGGGCGCTTTGGCGGCTTTTGGCCTCGCCAGCCGTTCTTGGGCTGCCAGCAACTACGCCTATGAGACGGGCAGCCAAGGCCCGTTTTTCCACCCCAGCTACCAGCGCCACTACGCCGATGCCGAGCTAACTGTGCTGGCCCACCAAGCCAAAGGCTATGTGTACGAGCCCAACAGCGTGCTGGTGGAAGTGGACTGGGCCAAAGAAGCCCAAGCCGTGCACGCCCCCGACCGAGCCCTGTACCGCCAACGCGCCGCGCAGGGGTTTGATGGGCGGGTGGTGGAGACGGCGTTATTGGGGTTGTTTGGTTAGATTGGCCGTAGAATAATCTAAATTTAATTTAATACGGCCAATGGATTGGATCAACATACCCGACAACGCTGCGAGGCAGTGGATTGATTCGTCCACCATTTTTCAAGAGTTTCAGAGTACCAAGCTCAAGGCCAGCAACTATGCAGGCGGCATGTATTGGAAAAAGCAAGGTAGCTACGAATACCTTGTCAAAACTTATCCGGACAACCGTCAGCAGCGTGTGGGTGCGCGAAGCGCTGAGACAGAACTAATTTATCAAGAGTTCAGCGCAAAGAAGACAGCCATAGAGGCACGCTTAAGCGTATTACGCATTGCCTTGAAAGAGGCTGAGCGGTTGAATAAAGCGCTCAAAGTAGGGCGAGCACCGGCCTTGCTGATTGACATTCTTCAAGCAATAGAGGACAGCGGTTTAGCTGATCATTTCACAGTGGTAGGGACGCATGCTTTGTATGCCTACGAAATGGCAGCAGGTGTGCGCATTGAGCAGGCTGCATTGGCCACATTGGATGTTGATTTGCTGTGGGATGCCCGCAAGAAAGTGCAGTTCATCAGCGACATGGCAAAGTTGGATGATTCAGTTTTGAGTGTGTTGCGGCGTGCTGACCGCACGTTTGTGCGCAAAGAGGGGCAAAACGAGTCTGCCATCAACGCGACTGGCTTTGAGGTTGATTTTTTGAGACGTATGCAAGAGGGGGATGATCCGCATCCGTTCAGGTTTTCGGATGATGAAGACGATATTTGGCCTGTGCAGGCCATGCGAGCATCTGTGCTGACGAGTGCACCCAAGTTTGAGAGTGTGGTGGTCAGTGCCACAGGGCGTATGGCCAAAATGAGGACGATATCTCCTCAGACATTTGTGGAATTTAAGTATTGGTTGGCCGAAAAAGCGCAGGCACGTGACCCGATCAAACGCCGACGCGATGAGCGACAAGCTCGAATTGTGCAAAAGCTATTAAATGAGCAACTTTTATGAGCATTACCCAATTCAATGCCACCTACGTGCAAGAGGAAGACCGCGTGATGTTTCGCTTCAACACAAGCGCATCGCAAGAGTACCGCTTGTGGTTCACACGGTTGGTCGTGCGCGATTTGTTGCGTTTGATTGACCAAGGCAGTGTGCAGGTGCTGGCCCGTGAGCACCCTGTGGAGCAAGCCAAGGCAATTGCCGAGTTCAAACAACAGGCCAAGGCGGCGAACCCGCAGTTCACCACGTTTGTGCCGGCCACGCAGTTTCCGCTGGGGGCCGATCCGGTGCTGGTGCATGGCATGCGCTTGACGGTGCAGCCCGAGCACACGGCGCTGGAGTTGCTGATTCCCAAGGGCCAAGTACTAACGATGCGTTTGACCGAAGACATGTTGGGCCAAGTGCGCTTATTGCTGCAAACCATTGAGCAACGTGCGCAGTGGGGCTTGACAAGCCCTGCCGAGCCGCAAGCCTTGGCGGGCGATACGCCTGTGCCAGCCGTCAAGCTTGGCGCAGAGCCCGAGGCTGATGCGGCGGGTACGCCGCCTAAAAAGCTGCTGCACTGACAAGACGTTTGCCGCCAGAAAGTAGCCCAGTGCCTCAAGAGCTTTTAAAAGTCGCGCAACGTGCCATGGCAGAAGGCCGCTGGCCCGAGTCGGCCCAATACTTTGGCCTAGCCGCACAACGCAACCCCAGCCACGCGGGTGTGTGGCACAACTTAGGCGTGAGCTTGCTGGCCTTGGGCAAGGCTCAGCCTGCGCTGGCTGCGTGCGAGCGGGCGTATGCGCTCAACCCCGCGCTGTGGCAAAGCCGCTTGGTTCAAGGCAAGGCCCAAAAGATGTTGGGCAAGTTGCTAAAGGCTGATGCCTGTTTTGCCGATGTGATGCAGGCCGACCCCACCAACGGCGCAGCCCGCGTGGCGCGGGCCGACTTGGCGATCAACGCATTTGGATTGCCGCTGCAAGCGGTGGAATGGGTGAAGCCTTTGCTTGGGAGCGCCGAGCATGGCGAAGATGCCGAGCTCACCACACTCATGGCCAGCCTGTACGACCGCGACGAAAGCGCCGAGGCGCTGAACACGCGCATCATCAGCTTCTCGCGCCGTGTGTTGCGGCTGGATGCCGCGCAGGTGCTGGCGGGGCAGCCTGTGCATGCCGTGTCTCAACGCCAGCGCCCACGGGTGGGGCTGCTGTCGCCGTTGTTTTGTGTGTCGCCGGTTTACTTTTTGACGATTGCGGGTTGGCAGCATGTGGCCAAGGGCAGTGACATTGTGGTCTTCAACCGTGGGCACAAAGCCGATTGGGCGACCGAGATTTTCAAAGGCCTCGCCAGCGAATGGCACAACGTGCAAGAGATAGACGCCGTGCGTTTGGCCCAAGCCATGCACGCGGCCGACCTGGATGTGCTGTACGACCTCGGCGGCTGGATGGACCCCGTGGGCCTCAAAGCTTTGTCGGTCAAACCCGCCAAGCAAATGTTCAAGTGGGTGGGCGGTCAAAGCGTGACCACGGGGCTAGACAACTTTGATGGTTGGATTGGTGACGAGGGCCAATCGCCCAAGCGCTTGCAGCACCTGTACACCGAGCCTTTGGTGAACATCGAAGGCGGCTACGCCACCTACACGCCACCCGACTATTTGCCGCCTGTGCCAAAGCGCAAGAGCGATGTGCCGGTGGTGTTTAGCAACCCAGCCAAGGTGTCACGGGCTTTCTTGGCCGAGCTGCAGACCATGCCGGGCAAGAAGTGCTTTGTGCACCGCCAGTTTCAATACCCCCAGGCCCGTGCCCGCGTGGAGGAAGTGCTGGGCGCAGCCAATGTGGAATTTGTGCTGCCCAAGAGCCACCAAGAGGCCCTAGAAGTGCTAGGCCAGCACAAGGTGATGCTCGACACCTTTCCCTACAGCAGCGGCCTCACCGCCCGCGAAGCCCAAGCCATGGGCGTGCGTGTGCAAGCCAAAGTGGGCACGCTGTTTTGCGAGCGGCATTGCGCTAATTTGGTGGGTTAAACCACCGAGTGTGTTTTGAGCCAGTCTTTCAGGGCTGCATCCACACGGGTTTGCAGCTCAGAGGTTTGACTTTGTAGAATGAATCAACCTTTACAACAACCCGTCTATGCGCCTGACCTATCAAGAACAGCAAGTGCTCAAGCAATCCGCTCGTGATTGCTTTGGGGATAAGGCTGTGGTGCGCTTGTTCGGTTCGCGTGTTGATGACAGCAAAAAGGGCGGGGATATCGATTTGCTGATCGATACATCTTTGACTGAGCCAGTTGACATCGTGCGCGCCCATCATCGGTTTGTCGCTAAAGTCTATGAGTTTTTAGGTGAACAGAAGTTGGATGTGCTGATTGACTATCCAACACGGCAAACGAATCCGCCCATTTTTGACATTGCCCGTGCCCAAGGAGTCGTGTTGTGACAAGTCAGGCTCAATTGATTTTGGATGATGCATGGCGACAATGCGAACGCTACCTGCATCACATGCGCCATGCTTTGGATTCCTTGTCACCTGGTTTACCTGTGACACCAGTCACGCTTGCCCATATGGATGACGAAGTGGTGCAAGATTGGGATCAGTTTGTGCTGCGGTTCACGAAGCTGCAAGACGCATTGGGTGCAAAGTTGCTGCCTGCTGTACTCAGCTTTTTGCAAGAGCCTTATGAAGACAGGCCCATGCTCGATAAGCTGCATCGCCTTGAGAAACTGGGGTACTTGCCCAATATCGAGTCTTGGAACACTTTACGCTCAATTCGAAACCATTTTGCGCACGATTACCCTCAAGACGATGTGCTGAAGTCTGCCTATTTGAATGAGGCTGTGAACGCGGTTCCTCAATTGGAACTGTTGTTAGCCAAAATTAAACCGCTCGTGAATGCCAACTAAAAAAACAAATCCTAAAGTCCAACTGCCCGACCGTGACGATGGTGGTTCGGTCGTTTTAGAGCGCCTGACGCAGCGCACCAAGCCGCCGCAGATGTTTCAGGTGGTGATGCTCAATGACGACTTCACGCCCATGGAGTTCGTGGTGGTGGTGTTGCAAGAGTTTTTCAACAAAGACCGCGAGGCGGCCACGCAAATCATGTTGCAAATCCACTTGGATGGCAAAGGCGTGTGCGGTGTCTACAGCAAAGACGTAGCTGCCACCAAAGTGACACAGGTGATGGATGCAGCGCGCAAAGCCGGCCACCCGCTGCAGTGTGTGGCCGAGCCGATCTAAATATAAACAAGCCCATTGAAGAAACGGCTTTTGTTTCCATATATATTTGAATCAAAGTTGCAAGCCACAAAGGAAGACACATGATTGCCCAAGAACTCGAAGTCAGCTTGCACATGGCCTTTGTTGAGGCCCGTCAACAACGACATGAATTCATCAC
>JACCDU010071469.1_pt1 | contig 53840 bp, 39 predicted proteins | sample 7446081 | NCBI WGS metagenome assembly JACCDU01 (sample SAMN15323447, study PRJNA562643) | freshwater metagenome | isolation source: river surface water | place: USA:Blue River Watershed | collected 2017-08-17 | reverse complement strand
GCGAGGATGAGAATTTTGCGAACTATTTTATTCCTGATCAACCAATTGGCGGCTGTTGCCATATCGTTAAGCAAGCAAAAACCTTCTCCCCGATCGGCAAATGCATGATGTGTCCCACCCGCCACATTCAGCGAAACACCCGTTTCTAAAGCAAAAGAGCAGGCATCTAGGGTACCTTGGGTAATAATTAATTCTCGTTGGATGAGTTTGGGGGACTGGGGGAAGCCGATGGCTCGCTGCTCCTTATAGCTGAGCTGCTGTAGAATCAACTTTTCGTAATACGCAGCATCGTGGGTATTGAGGATTATCTCTTGAGAACAAGGCTGGGGAGAGAAAAAATTCTCCTGAGCAAACGTTCCTTCATACATAAGTTGTTCCGGAATGAGCTCATATTTCTGCATAGGGAAACGATGATTTTCCGGCAATGGGTGTGCATAAATGGGATCGAAAGCAATTTTAATCATGAAAATCAAATATCAAGGAAATCAATCAAGGACCTGGGAAATAAAATGGGCTTCATAAGAACAGTGCTGAATTTAGTAAACTAAATCAGTCCAAAATATAACTCTTTTGCTGTGCTAAAGTTTTGTAATTTTACAATTTATCATGCGATCTGAACAATTACACGCGCTACGAAGCGAAATCCCCTTAGATACCGAGCGAAACTCCCTCGAAATTGAGCAATTTCAGAACAATTGCCTTCGTCCGATTTTAAAATATCAACATGATGCCATTCTACTTTATTTCGAATCTCAAATTGCGGAACTGGAGGTCACCAAATCAAAGAAAGACCAAGAAAACTTGATTAAATTGCGTTTCCAGAAGGACATTATTACCCGCAATGTACTTATTGGGATGGTTTTGGGATTGATGACTGTAGATGAGTTAACATTTTACACTGAAAACAATAACGAGCTTTCCCGAAGAATCGTTACCATGCTAACACAGCGGATGACGGGAGAACTGAAAGTGAGGCCCTTGAAGTAAATACCAACAAACTAAATATCCTGATTATAACTACACCATACTTCTGTTCCTAGGGATTGCTAATTACCCATTGTTGAAAGGAATACATGGGTATATTTTTCATCCAATCTTGAAGAATATAGGGTGAAAGAGAGGTTCGTATACACTCTTTTGGAAGGTATTTATCGTAATAGACTCTTAAACTTCGCGACTTTAAATTTTCGGAGGATTTCACTTCAATAGGAATGATTTGATCCAATTTTTGGATTACAAAATCTACTTCTGATCTTCCGTCATCGGGCGACCAATAAAACGGCTGCAAGTTTTGAGAAACTATTTGCTGACAAATGAATTGCTCAGATAAAACTCCTTTAAATTCTTCAAATACATGATTTCCTTCAAGAATTACGTTCAACGGTAAATTAGCCAATGCTCCAAGTAATCCAACATCGTGTAAATACAATTTAAAGTCATTCCAATCAGCGTACGCGGTGATAGGCATTCCCGATTTATTAATTCGATTGACTTTATGAATGAGTCCTGCGTTAGAGAGCCACTCAATGGCCAATTCAAACTCTTTTGCACGACTACCCTTTCGTATCAAACTATAAATAAATTTTGAATTCTCTTTAGCCAGTTGACTGACAATGGATTGCCAAATCATTCTAATTCTCGGAAGTTGGGAAATAGGCGCGTGTTTTGAGAAGTCATTTTCATACGATGCTAAAATTTGCAATTGTAATTCTCTAACAGACAGCAGGTCAGAGTTATTAGCAAATTTACTAACGACCGCAGGCATCCCTCCTACATAGAGGTATTTTTTAAAATGTTCAGTTAATATACCATGAAAAGACTTCAGAATTTCATGATCATTTTGGATTATTGCCAACAACAAAGCTTTTTCATTGATGGCATGCAAATATTCATGAAATGTTAAGGGATATAGGGTAAATAATTCAACTTTCCCAACGGGAAATGAAACTCCATGATGCATAGCTACTCCCAATAAAGATCCAGCTGCAAATACGTGAAAATTGGGTGCGTTTTCTTGGAAATACTTCAATGAAGTTATGGCCTCAGGACAAGACTGAATCTCATCAAAAATGATCAAGGTATTATCGGGTCTAATTTCACTACCATTTAATATTTCTAGGGATTTTATGATCCTTGAAATATTAAAACCCGATTTAAATACATTCTGTAATTCAATCGAAGATTCAAAATTAAAATATGCCGTATGCTCATATTCATAACGACCGAATTCTTTCATCAGCCAGGTTTTACCCACCTGTCTAGCCCCTTGAATAATCAGAGGCAAGCGATTTGACTTATTTTTCCAGTCCAGTAATTTTTGATAAGCAATTCTATCCATTCCAATTTTGTTTAGCAAAAATACAACTTAACTCACCAAAAGTGTATTCATTTACACTTTTAGGATGCAAAAAGTGTTATAATTTACATTTTTAAGATGCAAAAAGTGTTATAATTTACATTTTTAAGATGTTAACTACAGATAAAGGCGAGTTTGGGTATAAAAATGCCTTGAGATAAAGGAATGAATTTTAATAAAATGAACAGCAGTTTGTGTCGAGAAATTTGTTGCAAAAGTGACTATAAAATAGGCAGCTTTTAAAAAAGGTTGTGTAAAACGCAAATCTAAACTCGATTAGATTTCAGTAACAGGGCAAACATCTGTTTTTCAATGAATAAATTTGAATTCGTATTTCACTAAAAAACGAAACCCACTAGTTTGAATTGCTTCAGGGACTAATGGGAATAAGCTATATCAATGTTAAAATTAAAAATTGAATATTAAAACTATAAATAGTCAGGGTTAAAAAGTTCAAATAAAGTTAAGTCAAATAGAGATTATCAAAACTTGCAAAAATTGCAAGTTTTGATAATCTCTATTCAATTAACCCCAACTTCCTTACTGTTTATTTAACATGGATTTGAGCAATTGTATTTCTTCTTTAAGTTCGGCAATCAGACGTTCGTAGAGTTGTCGTTCGTTTTCGGGCATACCTTGAACATGTATCACGGTTGCTGCTTGTCCGCCCTGTTGTTGGAAGTTTTGTTGGATATAATGTTCAGATTCACCAATCAAAGTTGTAACGGGCACGGAAAGAACATCTGAAATTTGCTTCAAACGCTTGAACGAAGCATTTTCTGGATTTTTCTCAATGTTAGAATATGCTTGTTGCGTAATTTCTAGCTTTGACGCGACATATTCTTGAGAAAACCCATTGGTTTCTCGTATTATACGAATGGTTGAGGGGCGCTCGTAATTTTCGTTATTTTCCATTTACTAAATATAATGCAATATACACAAAGAAATTAAAATACAATAATTAATTGTAGGATACAAATCAATACAAAATTAGATTTGCTAAACACCTTAACAATCCAATTAAATATTCTGGTGTAAAACAAACTTACTCACATGATTTTGCTTCCAAATCTTAAATTAAAGGTTCGCCAATTTGTCTATTGGATTAATAATTTCCAGAACATCAAAATACAAAGAATGAATTCATTCATTGTACTTTTAGTTAGTGTTAGTTTTGTTTCATTCGTAACAAAAACAACCAATTATCAAATTGAATGTATCTCAATTGAAAACGATGGCAGTATAATACTCAATATTTGGGATCCCATAAAAGGCTCAAAGTACAAATTGCAACAGGCCCAAATAAATGCTGTTCATTGCATACTTTATTCTGGCATTTCGAATACGAACAATTGTACAAATCAACCCGCGCTACTTCGTAATGACGAAGAACGTCGTGCCTTCCAGAAAATTGAAAAAGGATTCTTTTCAAAATCGGGTGCTTATTTAAATTTTGCGCGCAATTCAACGAGAAGCACCATCATCCCACAAAAACTGGGCAATAAACATTGGATAGTATACCAAGTTACAATATCTAAAAACGAATTGCGAAAATACTTAGAAGAACAAAAAATAACACAACCTCTTACGAAAGGATTTTAAAATGAATAGAATTCCCCAAATACTCACAGCACTCTATGCGCTGGTATTATGCAACTTCTTGAATGCCCAAGCCAAGAAACCTACATTAATGATTCTGCCAAGCGATAATTGGTGCGAACAAAGATATTTCATGACGGAGTTCGACAATCAGGGCACAAAACAAAAAGTACCGAACTACAAACAGGTATTCCAAGAAGATACTGAAATTGGACAAGTCATAAGCAAAATTGGATCTTTAATGATAGACCGCGGCTTTCCTTTGAAAGATGCCGAACAAGAGCTCAAAGCCATTGAGGCAAGAACGGCTGAGGACAATATGAGTACAAGTAAAACAACTTCGTCGTCTCTAACTGAAAGTCCCCTAGATAAACTGAAAAACAAGTCAAAATCAGATATTATTATTCAAATATGGTGGAAAGTTTCTAAAACTGAGTCAGGTAAAATTCTTTCATTTACTATAGAAGCATTTGATGCATATACAAGCAAGAGAATTGCATCGTCTACTGGAAACAAAACTGCCAATAGCAGCGACCCATTACCAATTTTGCTGCAAAGCGCAGTAAATGAAAATATTGATTTATTCACCAATCAGATTCAACTTCATTTTGATGATATGATTATTAATGGCAGAGAAGTGAGATTGACAGTAAAAAAATGGAATAGTTGGGATAAAGATTTAGAGACAGAAATAGAAGGCACCGAAATTACAGATCACATAAATGATTGGATGCAAAAAAATACGGTTAAAGGCCGGTTCAACATGAGCGACGCAACTGAAAACGTCATTCGATTTGAACAAGTCCGAATTCCTTTGTTTGATTCAAACAACAACCCCGTAGATGCTAGGCAATTTGCAAAAGGGCTCCAAAAGCATCTCAAATCAGCCCCATTCAACTTTGAAGTAAAACTAATGACTCGCGGTCTAGGAGAGGCAATTATTGTTTTAGGAGAGAAATAATACTATGAAAAAAATTACAATTTTTCTATTTTCCATTTTTTTCGGGGGATGTTTATATGCACAGATTCAACTAGATGATTTTGGGAGAATCGTTATTAACAGTGAAATATCGAAAAATCAAAATATCCCCAATGAAGCTAGATCAGCACTAAATAACAAGTTAAATCAGATAACCACACAATATGGTATGGGTGGAAGTCAAGTAAACCCAAGGTTTGTTATTAGCGCAACTATTGAACAGCGAACTAAAGACATCCTTGCAGGTCCTCCTCAACTTATAGCATTAAACACTGAAATCAACTTAACAATTCGAGATGCATATTCAAACACGCTTTTTTCATCCACGACAATCAAAACCAAGGGAGTTGGAACAAATGAAAATAAATCATTAATTGATGCATTTAATAATATCAACCCACAAAATCAAGACATAAAGGCATTTTTGGAAGATGGGAAGACTAAAATCATCAGTTACTATGCTACTAATTGTGATTTCATTATTAAAGAATCCAAAACCTTAGCGAATCAATTAAGCTTCGACGAAGCGATTTATAAATTATCGTTAGTTCCTGATGTTTGTAAAGAATGTTATTTTAAATGTTTAGATACAATATCATCTATTTATCAATCTAAAATCGACTTAGAAGGAAATAACAAACTGAAAGAGGCAAAATTAATTTGGAATTCAGAACAAAATTCCGTTGGTGCGGAAAAGGCAAGTCGCCTTTTAATCGCTATACATCCTCTTTCTAAATGCCAGAATGATGTTTCGAAATTTATAAATTTGATAACCTCTAAACTAAAGGATGATGAAAAAGCAAAATGGCAGTTTAAAATGCAGCAATACAAAGATAAAGTTGCAATGGAAAAAGAAAAACTGCAATTAGAGGATCAGAAAAACAAAAGAGATTCAGATTTACAGGAAAAACAAGCAAATCGTGATTTTGAATTAGATAAGATTCGAACTCAAGCCTATCGTGATATTGCCATTGAATTTGCAAGAGGCCAAAATAACACTCGAAAATAGTTCTAAAATTTATTTTAACATGAGGTTAATTCTTTTTATATCTGTATTCCTGCAAATATTCAACTCGGATTTAGCGGCACAGTCTCTAAATGAGGATAAAACAGCGGCCATCAATTTCGTTAAAAGAGTTTTTAACAGTGCACCTTTTGAAGGAGTAAAAGTAATTGAAGGTGATCAGCGCAATTACTATTTGGTTGCAGTAAAAATGCCAAAATCTAGAGTAAATTTAAACGCGACAGAGTTAAAAGTATTAAACAAGAAGATTGAAGATTTAACTATAGCGGGATTCAATGAACCTTGTGTTAATTATGAACAAATTCAGGAGATAACAAATGTTGAATCTAAATCATTTACCTATCTATATCTATGTGAAACTGTATCAAGTTACATTTTTGAAGTATTCAAAAAAGTTCCTTTTCAGGAAGCTCGTATACTGGTCACGAATAACTCAAAATATGTAGTTAGCGTTGTCACTTTGGACGATACAAAATATTCAAATCCTGCAACAAAAGAGCGTGTTGCTCAAATGAAGGCAAAACAACAAATCAATTCACTGCTTAATGGTTCAACAATTGAAAGTGAAGTTATTATCAATACATCAAATACGCAGAAATCGGAATCTGAAATAGCTGAATCAATCAGGGAAAGTTCAATGGGCTTTATCAATGGTATTGAGCTACTTAAAACCATCACAATTAAACCTAATCAAACCACATATTTTTACTATTCGAAATAATGAAATTCATAATTTACGGTGGCTATTCATGGAATCATGGTACCACAAATGAAAAAATTAACATCCTAGTTTGAGAATAATTATAAGATATTATACAATTTAAAATTTAATACAAATTCATTAATACAACAAGTTTAATTTATAAATTAAAAACATGAAAAAAAGAATATTATTTTTAGGTATTTTGATTCCGTTTTTTATATCATTGGCGGGAAACGAAAACAAGAAGAAAATTACACGCACAAGTGCTTTACCTGAAGTTAAATCACTAACAGATTCAACAATTAATTTGGAAAGTTATTACATCATTGTAAACGGTAAGGAAATAATAGTAGCGAAAAAAGACTTTAACAATTTAATGAATTGGTTTGATGCTAAAAAAGCTTGTGAACGTTTGGGCCAAGGCTGGAGGTTACCTACCAACGAAGAATTAACGGCAATGTATGAACAGCTATATAAAAAGAATCTCGGAAATTTATACTTACAAAAAGAAAATGCCACTGATCAACCAAGTGAATATTGGAGTTTAATTGAAAATACACCAGGAGATAGTGAGGAAGCATATTTTTTCTGTTTCGCGAATGGCCTACTCCAGAATACAGCTCATTCTAACGGTAGAGATAAGTATGAAGAATATAATGTAAGAGCAGTAAAAAATCTGGATTAAATCCAAAGAAATTTAGTGTAACTATTAGTTAAAAAGATGATAGCACGTACTTACGGATCAAGAATTCACGAATCCGCCCCCCAAAATGCTTGGCGATTTCCAACAGGACCTAAATTGGACAACTTTGGTGTACCCATTGGAAATCAAAATTTCGGTCTCGAAGAATTTAATTTTAATCCCATACACTTGGATAAAAAATTAGCGTATGTACCTTGTTTTGGTACTTCTAGAAACTATCCGAGACCCAATGTCTCTGAATTGAGGTTAATTTATAGAATAATAAATAACGCTAACTACAACTATATTCATTATGCGACTTTGCATAATGTAAAATCCTTGCTTAATTCAGATATTCCTAACATTCGCCAATTAATTGAACCACACTACAATGAAATATACCTGAGAGAGGAATGTCAGGTGTTTTTTGGCAATAATTATCCGGAATTCGAAAAGAGAATAATTGAAATGCAAAATTCTAATTTGATTGCAGATAATGAGAACAACAATTCATTTTTAGTAAACGTCGAATATAAATCAATTAGCATTCTAGAAAAACCAGTACCATGCCGAATGAATTCACATTTTGCGAGTAATTGGTATATAAATATTAATTATTGATTTATAGAATTAAAATCACATAACCATGAAAAAATTATTCTTTTTTATTTTCATTTTTTCAATTGCGACAAAAATATGCGCTCAATCAGAATCAGAAATAACAGTTCGCGTTTTTGCTTCAGGTAGTGATATTACGGAAGCGCAATTCAATGCAGGAAAGACTGCAATCGAGCTGGCTTTTGGCTCTTTTATTTCAACAACTACGACATTATTAAATGATAAAATAACAAAGGATGAAGTAGTTGCGATTTCAAATGGGAATATCAATAAACTTGAAATTTTAAGTACCACGATCAGTTCAGATACTCAAAACCGTGCAAATGTTAGATATTCAATAGTTGCAGATGTAACTGTTTCATTAACAAAACTCAGCAACCTCGCGGTTTCCAAGGGCGTATCATCTGAATTTAATGGTAATTTGTTTGCCCTAAATATTAAAAAACAGTTATTCACCGAGAAAGCAGAATTTGAAGCGCTTTACAACACTTTCGTTATTGCTAATGAATACTTTCAAGATGGATTTGATTATTCAATTTCAACCTTAGACCCAAAATCAATGGATGGCGGCAATCAAAATTGGGAAATACCAATCAATATAAGAATTAAAGCCAATAGCAATTATAAAGTTGCATTTCAATTATTTTCAGATGCTCTTAAATCCATTTCCATGCCCCAAAGTGAAACTGATAAATATAGAGAATTAAACAAGCCTATATACGTTTTAAACTTCCAGGGTAACAATTATGCGTTAAGAAATGAGAATTCAGCGTTGCTTCTACTAACTGTGCATAAAATGCTTAGATATTACTACAAAAGGTTTTATTTCACATACAATAGAAAAAATTGGTTTGATGGCAGGAATATAAAATCTGACTTATATATAACTGAAAATCCGAATATAATAAAATTTGACACATCTACTAATATTCTGAATACTAGTATTAATATAACACTTAATGAAATTGAAAGCATTACTAAATTTGAAGTTATTCCTATATTCAAATTCAATTATAACTTTCGTATAAAAGTTGAGAATCATAGTTTTCTTTTACAAGATGTGGATAGCTTATATAATTATTACATATCTGTAATCCCGGCATATACCGACGAAAATAGTAGTTGTAGACAAAATAATGTATTAGTATTTATTGATAGAAATAACGAGGGAACTACAAAACCGAAATACGAAAATATAGTTCAATTTTCTACTGATTTGAATATTCCTGGAATTAATAATAATTCATTTACTTTAAAGGATATTGAAAAATTTTACAATTTCAATGGTGCTGAAAACCGACTATTCAGGAATTTAACTACAAGTTTTTGGGGTTGGGATAATGACTGTGCGATTTTAATTCAAGGCAGACAGGGTTTACGCAAAGAATTCAACAATAAAGAGTACAGAAGTGATGGTGAAATTATTTACATATTTAGTAAAAAGAAGAAAACAGATATCGAAGTAAAAATGACCCATATTTTCCAAGAATGAAAAATCACAATCAATACAAAATCAATTACTCAAACGCATTCTAAATATTTTGAGTCAGCAACAAGGTTTACTTCAAATAAAATAACCACCCATTTCCCACCAACTTTCCGTATCTTGCTTTTTACATGATGCGGAAAGTTGTTCTGATTTCTGGCTTGGTTGCCACTACAATTTGGTTTGGGTTCACTATTCAGAATCCCAGTCAAAATCCTATTCAGAATCCCCAAAACACAAGCGCCCAGCACAACTCATTCTTTCATCGGTTGGCCGATTCCGCCTATACCCTCACCCTCCAAAACGTTACCTACGACCCTAAATATACCGTTATCCCCTACCCCAATGGCGACGTCCCCAAAGACAAAGGAGTTTGTACCGATGTGATCATTCGAGCTTACCGAAAGCTGGGCATTGATTTGCAAAAAGAAGTTCATCAAGATATGATTAAAAACTTCCAATTGTATCCCAAAAACTGGGGACAAAAACAGCCAGATAAAAACATTGATCATCGTCGCGTTCCCAACCTCATGACATTTTTCAGTCGTTTTGGAACCACACTCAAAACATCCCCCGAAACCCAACTCTACAAACCGGGCGACATTGTGTGCTGGAAGCTAACGGGCGGTGCAACTCATATTGGCCTGGTGAGTAATTCTCTGTCATTCGATGGCGAACGCTATATGATTATTCATAATATTGGTGCAGGTCAAGTTCTGGAGGATTGCCTATTTAGTTTCCCAATTATTGGTCATTATCGATATTCTAAGTAGGAATTCTACCTTCTGAAATCACTGAAAAAATTTCCAAAAACTTGGCTATCCTTTTGGATCTTTAACGTTTCGGGGGATGTCTAGTCGTGCTTAGTTATAAAATTCCTACTCCCTACGAAAACACGTGTAAACCGCCAAATCCTGAAATTTTTGATTGAAATAAATACGGTCTTTAAAATGCGCTTCCTTTTTAAACCCCAAAGACTCCAACAAAAATATTGCACCTCGATTTTCGGGCGACACTTTGGCCTCAATGCTGTGCAACTGAAATTCGTCAAATCCAAAATTCACAATTGCTAAAACCGCCTCATATGCAATATTTTTCCCCCAATATTCAGTGGTAAGTTCACCTCCAATTTCTGCTCGAAGATTGGAATAATCGATGGAGTTAAAACCGCACGTCCCGATTAATTGTTCATTATCTCTCAGAAAACCCGCCCAGCCAATACCCATTTTATTTTGATAGGCCATTTGGGTACGTTCCACTAGTTTTTTAGCTTCTTCGAGGGATGGCATTTCGGGTCGAGCAATGAATTGATTCACCCGTTGATTGGTTCGCATTTCAAAAATTCGTTGCGCGTGTTGGGGCAAAATTTGCTTCAAGGACAATCGTTCTGTTTTGAGAACCGGAAATTCATCAAAAAACTTGGTTTCAATTTGCATAACTCTTTAGGAATTTTTGGGGTTTAGGTGATTTTGGGGACGGGTGATCTGGTTTAGGTTTTTCATTATTGCCATTAAAAATTAGAATTTAGTAAAATAAAAAAAGCCGCAAGGCGGCTTTTGGTGAAGGGGGTAAATGGGTTTGTGTGGGAAGTGCTGGAAGTGCTGGAGAAGTAAAACTATTTTCCCAATAATTGAGGTAGTTTTCTGACATTTTTAGAAATTAAAGTCAACCATCCCCAAAGAGGATACTGCCGTATTACAGAGTAATCTTCTTTTGATTTCTTTATGATCGATTTTAATGAACCATTACTTGCGCCGCCAATTCGCATATCCGATATATACATATCTAAAAACTTGATATTAAAACTCGACTCGGTGAAAGCCCGCAAAATCCAATCGTAATCAGCAGCAATGCGATAACTTGTGTTAAACGGTCCGATTGAATCATAAACTATACGTTTCAAAAACAACGTAGGATGAGGAGGCATCCAACCAAATTTAAGGTTAATGGGCTTGAATGGTTTAGATTTCCAATCACGAATTACTTGATTTGGGTTACTGTGATGAACGTATTTCAAGTTGGAATACACTCCATGGATGTTTGAATTTTGTAACTCCCCGGCAATTTCTTCAATCACATTTTCATGAACAAAAAAATCGTCTGAATGGAGAAAACCAATTACATCCCCCGTAGCTAAGGAGATACCTTTATTCAGCGCGAAATAGATACCATTATCGCGTTCGGAGTAAATGGTAACTCTAGGGTCGTTGAACTTCTCAACCAATTGAAGGGTATTATCGCTCGATGCGCCATCCACAATTATCAATTCAATATTTGGATAAGATTGATTCAAAACAGATTGAATGCAACTCTCAATAAATTGTTGACTGTTGTAAGTAGCTGTAATTATAGAAAATTTCAAAGATGAATATTATGTGTTTCCAACAAGTATTTTTTTATTTTTTGGGGATCATTTCCGCAATGCTTTTTTATCTCAAATATCTTAGCATCAACTAAGGTTCGGTACCACCAACCTTGAAGGAAACTCCATAAAAAAGCTTCTTTCCCATCCAAAAATCCAAGTTTGAAGAAATAACGATAGATGAAATAATAAAAAGCTCGCCAAAAAAGTGGCATACGAGCATACTTCAACTTTTTTTGTCGCTTTTGTTTCGCTTGACTAGACATCTCTCCATTTTCTGTACTTGATGTAAATATGGGTATTTCCAGATTGATCAGATCAATGGCTTCCCGTATTGAATAGTTATTGTGCTTTAGAATCCACCAGGATAGAGTATTCAAATTGTGATCAACAAAATCGTTTTCAAATTCAATGGTTGCTCCACTTTTGAGTTCAATATGTTCATCCATCCAACGATCTTCACAATGAGCAAATCCGTTTCGAAACAATCTCAATAATTTTACTGGGTAAACACCTCTGATTACAGGTTTACCCATGAATATATGTTTTCTTTTGAAAACTATCCCGTTAACATTAGATGGTACTGACTCTAACTTTTCAAAAAGTTCACGAATAAGTTTTGGTTCGAGATACTCATCGGCATCCAAACGCATTACCCATTGGGTATTAATAGTTAAATGATTTAAAGCCCAATTAAATTGTTGAGCTTGATTGACAAATGGATTTTCTACAACAATAGCACCTAAATCTTGAGCCTTTTTTTGAGTCCCATCTGTAGAAAAAGAATCTACAACCAAGATATGTTGAGCGAATAAATTAATAGAATTAAGACATCGCTCAATGTGCAATTTTTCGTTGTATGTCAATACGATTACTGTGATATCCAGCTTCTCGTTAGTCATTCTCAATAACTCTATTTTTAATAAATTTCGCGGGATTACCACCAACTACGGTCCAAGGTTCGACGTTTTTATAAACGGAGGATGTAGCACCGACCACAGCACCTTGTCCCACGGTAACACCCATACCTATGAAAGCTGCGGCACCAACCCATACTTGATCCTCAATTACAATAGGTGCCGTAATTAATGGATGAGAAGCTTTAGCAATATTATGGGATGCTGCACACAAGTATGTTTTCTGCGATACTGTTGAATGGGCACCGATAGTAATTTTAGCTACATTGTAACAATCAACCTCAGGCGACAAACAAGCATACTCGCCCAATTCTAAATTCCATGGCATGTAAATTCTCGCAGTTGAGTAAACTACAGAGGTTGAGTGAACTTTCGCTCCAAATACTCTCAATAAAAAAAGTTTCCAAGAATTACCGATACTTCTGGGTAAGGGACGTGCTAAAACCGCCCAAACTACATTCCAAATAAATCGAGCTATTTGATTCTTTCTAGAAAGTTGATTCTGATAATTTGCAAGATCGATTTTCTTCATATCACAAAATCGGGCTTATTTCTTTTATGAAGTAACCACTCATATAATTCGATCATTTGCTTTGCAACAGTTTCAACACTGTATTTTTGTTCAATCAATTGTCTTCCGTTCTTTCCCATTTCAATTAATGTGACTTTCGGAGTATTCATTGCTTCTGTTAAAGCCTTTGTTAATGGTTCAACTCCAATATCTATCCACCAACCCGCGTTATGGGTTTCCAATTCCTCCCAGGGTGCACCTTTCGTTGTGATAACAGGCAAACCGAAAGCCATAGCTTCGGCTACCACCATTCCAAAGTTTTCACTGTATGTAGGTAGAACAAATAAATCAGCAGATTGATATGCTAGGTCTTTTTCTTCATCGTATAATGGACCTACGAATTTAACTTGATGCTGAATATTTAAGAGCTCCATGTGATTTTGAAGACCTTTAACATAATTCAATTCTCCATCTCCAATAATTTCCAAGGTCCAATTTTCCTTAATTACTTCCGGTAATTCCTTCCATGCAAGAAGTAAATTCTCAATTCCTTTTCCAGGGTATATTCGAGAAAGAAATAATAACTTCTTTTTTACAAAATTTACGGATTCAAATACAGGCATTATTCCTTGTAAATTTATGCCGTTCGGAATAACTGCCAATGGATTCTTAAAACCTAACTTTCGGATACTTTCTGCTTCTTTAAGTGATGTTGCATGAATGCAAGCAGCATTTTTTAAATCATTAAATTGATAAATCCAAGATGCGATTTTTTTCTTTAAACGACCTTGCTTTAGCGCCCAAGATTCTAACATTCCATGAGGAGAAATTACGTATGGTAAATTATTCTTAATAGCAAAATTACATAATTGATTGGTTGATAATTCCCATATGCCATGTCCATGCATAACGGTTTTATCCTTTATTAGATTATTAAGATTAAAATTCTTAAATCGACCAAAAGCTCCATTCTGAAAAAACACTACAGTTTCACTTGGTTCAGACAATAATCCTAATTCTGGAAAAGGAGATTCTCTGGTTAAGATCAAACATTTGTTCGTAGAATTATCTAAAATACCCTGTACAACAGCGGTAATGCTTCTTGCAGGACCACCTGTAGAAACATCTATAGAGGAAACTAAATGAATACAATTAAAATTATTCATAATTTTAATTGTATTTATCAAAAGAATCTAACGTTTCGCACCACTTATCTACCGTTAAACTTCGTCCTTTAATTTGACTAAATTTGCTCATTTCAAGAAGTTTTTCTTGACTTGATTGGATAATATTGCTCAAAGATTTTTTTAAAGAATTCAAATCATTAGAATTAAAAATTACGCCATTTTTCTCATCAACAAATTCTAATCCTGCACCAACTTTATCAGAAAGTATAAGAGGGAACCCAGCAAGCGCGAATTCCTGTACAACAACACCCCAAGGTTCAAATAAACTGGGTAAAACAAATACACCTGTATGCTCCGATAATTTGATTAAATCTTCAGGTTGAATAAACCCAAAATGTTTTATACTTGGATGATATGGTAATTTTTCAGAATATGGACCTGTACCATAACAATGTAATTCCCAGCCATCTAACTCTTCTGCTGAAAAACGCGTGAAAGCATCTATTAGCTCTAAAATGCCTTTTTCCTTAACGTAACGCCCAACAAAATAAAATACTTTGGAGATACTAGTAGGTGCTATTGGCTTGTCAAATCTCTGATCTGCAACATATAAACCTGTTCTTATTTGTTTGTTTTTAAACCCTAATTTCAATGCAAATTTCTTTTGCAATTCACCAGGAACCCATATGTAACTATAATAAGGAACTATAAACAAACGACTATACAACAATCCTACATATTGTTTTATGGTCCCATGAAATTGATTATCCATCATTATTACACATGTTGATGAAAATCTAAACTTTCTCACCAATTTATTATATAATCGATTCGACCATCCACCACAAACTATTGTATCAGCATTTATTTCAACAATTAAACTTTTCAAATCATTGTAATTCAGATCATCAATGTAATAAACATGAAGATTATTTAGTTTGATATTTAATTCATAAGGAGCTTGACTTTCATCTGGTTCTTTACAAAACAAATGTATTTCACTAGGGAAATGACTAACAAAATGACATACGGAATTCAAAAAATAACCCGAAAGGTGGGAATGTAAAATCACTATTTTTTTAAATTTCATTTTTTCGAGTAAATAAACATTGAAACGATTTAACACCTATCCAACATCATCTTTTTTAATTTATTAATTATCACTGTATTAATATCGAGCTTGCTCCTTTGAAATTCTGTAGTTCATAATAAATCCCAAAGATGCCCATAACATGAAATTTTTAACACCTGGGCCTAATGGCGCTTGTTGTTCAAATAAAGAATTAAACATGTAAATCAATACAATGGAAATATATGCTGCAACAAAATTATCATTCCTTAAGCACCACATTTTCTTACCATAAAAAATAGGTATATATACTATAAAAAAAACTAGAATACCACCGAAAATACCATAATCTAATAGCACAGACAATGGAAAACTTTCATTAAATATGAAACCATGTCCTGTAATTGGCATTTGCAGAAATAAAGTTGGAAATTCATTATATAAATCTACTCGGCCACTTGTCACATCATTTAAATCGTCCACATTTCTTCCAGCAAAAAGAACACTCAAAAACAAAATATTACGCAGTTGAGAAAAACTAATTAAAATCAAAATGAATAATAATATTAAGATAGATAATACCAATTTAGGTTTTACATCATTACGACTTAATATCAATAAAATAAAGAAAGTTATACCAAAAATTGTAGCTCTGCTTTTCAAAATAAAAAGCATATACAATGAGAGCAATATGAATAATAATTTCATTATTGAAATTGAAACACCAAAAAAACTATTTGAAGAAGGAATTAAAAAAAAGGCAAAAACAACACAAGTTAAAATTATTTGAGAGATTGAATTTTTTGCTGCATATGCATAAACCCGACTCGTAACATCAAAACCCTCCGCAAATGAATGAATATAGACTCCTAAACACAATATTATTCCGGTAAACAAAGATATCCAACCTAATTTATAACTAAATTTATCTAAATTCTCATAAAATGAAAAATTGTATGATATAATTAAAATGAATATACTCTTTATTAAATTAAATAAATGTGGAGATTTTAGATATAGATTAGAGTCTAAGGCAACCATAAAAGAAACAAAAAACACTAAAACGAGAATTGCAACTAACATTTTCACAATTACATCGTTTAATTTAAATTGGACCTTATACAGTAAACCCAATATTGGTAGCAACCATACAACTTGAAAATATTGCGTTATTTTATTATCAACAAAATTAGGTAGCTGAGATAGTAATGATACTACAATACTCGTATAAAAAAGATAAATTAATCGAAATTTCAATATCTAAAATTTAAAAACATAGTTTTTATTTTTATTTAATAAAAACATTATAACCACAAATAATAAATTAGTAAAAAGCAATGATATAGAAAGTGCTTCTGAGTGACTAACTGAAATAACTGGAATACCGATAAATAAAATTATTATAAATAAAATTATTATCAACAAATCCTTTACCAATTTCACCCAAAACAATACCCAATTTTTACCGTGGGAAATAAACGACTGTGTATATACATTAATAATACTCATAGGTATTGTATTCAAAGCCAATAATATAATTACACTCGATAAATTCGAAAACTTTGTGCCGAACATATCCCGTATTGGATTTAAAAATATCAATACGACCACAACTGGAACTATCGTTGAAACCAAATTTATTAAAATTGTATGTTTCAATACTCTATTGTTTGAATCAATATCCTTAACTGAAAATGACAAATGCGATAAAAATACATTTCTCAAAATTCCAGGAATAAACAATATCATTACACTGATTTGCATTCCAGCATTATAAACACCAAATTCTTCATAACTAGAGTACCTAATAAAGACATAACTAGTGACCCAACTTAAAATCGAATATGAAACCTCTTGCATAGCTACTGGAATTGAAAATTTAATTAATTCCATAGTATTACTTTTCGAAGCTTCAGAACCCCTTTTTACTATTGCCCGTAAATAATTTCTAATTATTGATTCAAAAATTATCCAATTAAAAATTTGAGAACTTAACAATCCCAATAACGCTCCATTTAAACCATACTTAAACGTCAATAATACACAGACTAAAAAGGTAAAAATCCCTACAACAGCTGTCCATTTCGCCATTTTTTTAAATTCACCAAATCCAGAAAGAACTCCAACTTGTGTTGTAGTTAAAGCATTAAACAAAATCAAAAAAGCAACAATTCTCAATGAATTGGATAAATGCTCTGCTCGAAAAGCAATTGTAGCAATTTCCCTTGCAAACAATAAAACCAAAACTGTAAGAATACCACTTGAAAACCACGTAATTTTATTAACGGTTTTAACCAAACCAATCAATTTATTTTTACTTAAGTTTCGGGAATCCGCTATGAATTTGGTTGCAGTATATCCCAAGCCAAAAGTTGATAATATCGACATTGAAACTACGGTATTTCGAATCATGCCATATTCTCCAAAAACTTCAGACCCTAGTAACCTAGCCACATAAATTCCAGCAGCAAATGACAACCCTTTTCCGAAAAAATTGCCTAACAAAGCCCAAAATGAATCTTTAATCAATTCATTTCGGCTTATTCGCGATTTTAAATTTGAATAAACACCTAAAATACTTTTACTCAAAACTATTCTCCGTTACAAAAATTAACTTAATCCGACCCTTTTAATTATTATCCAAAACGACACCACCATCACCCCCAGGAAGCCACCCAATACCAAATACTTAATTAAACCTCCGCCATCATCCTCTAATGGGAAACGGGGACGATCAATTACCTGAATTAAGGGCTGATTGTGTGCTGCCATGGTTCTCGACAATTCTAGATTTTTCACTACCTCACCGTACATTGTGGTTAACAACTGAACTTCCATCTGCTGTTTCACCATTTGAACCGTGCCCTCCGAATTCGTTAAAAATTGATTCTGATCTCTTTGCACCGCAACCGACACCATTCTAGACCTCAATACCCGCTCTACACTGTCCGCTTTGCGCTCCAATAATCGGATATTTGAACGCGCTTGTCGGAATTTGGTTTCCAAATAGAAATCCGTAACATTCTCCGTTAAATTCTCCACAAATGCCTTAGCAAACACTGGATCCACATCCGTAAATGCCACCTTTTTGAACGCCAATTCCTTGTCCTGATTTTCTACTACCAAACCACCCTTAGTAATACGTTTGTATACCTCCTTCAACAATGAATCCTGTCGGAAACCACACGATTCCCGATTAATAATACCACTCAAAGGCACCACAGGCGTTTTCGATTTTTCTAACGAATCCCTTCTCAAATAATATTCCAACAATCGATAACGTCTACCCTCGTGCGACAAACTATCAAACAAGGTTTGTTCTACCAGCAAGCGACTTTTCATGAGTTCTAATAAGTTATCACCTCCAAAAGCGCCCGAACTTCCCCCGCCAAAATCAAAACCAAACTGAGAACCAATTGCGCTCAACTTGCTTAATCCACCTTCTTCAGCTTCAGCGGTTACAAAAACCAATTCTGCAGTATACTTCGTTTTCTTGACCCAAGTGTATAAAAGTCCCAAACCGGCACCTAGAATACCTGCAATAGCCAATTTCCACCAGTTTTTCAATAAAATTCGATACGTATTTTGGATTTTAATAACTAAATCTCTTAACGAAATTTCGTCATCCCTGAATCGTATTTGTGGTTGCAATTCTTTGCTCATCTAACTCGTTAATTCGTTTAAATTCTACTTAATAGCACCCACAAGGTTGCAATACCTGTTAATTTCACCGTGAAATTCTCGATAACCCGATTCCAATCCGTTGGCTTCTTTTCATTATCGTTCTTCTCCGCTTTCTTGGGAGATGGTTGAAAATAAATCTCAGAACCTGCTTTTACCTTCGGTGTAACAACAAACAAACCGTAATTTTTCGAACGTTTGATTTTCCCACCCGGTTCCTGTAAATACAATCTATTTTTTCGATGTTGATCATCAAATCCCAAAGAATAGTTTTTCAAATAAAACGATGCTCTCTTTCCAGTAATGTAAGGTGCAAAAATCTTTTCCTTATTCAGTAAAGTATCGGTATTGGGAAGAACAACTAAATCCTGTTTCAATGGAATTACTAAACGATCTCCTTCCTCTAAACGATAATTGAATTCACTGTTCTTATTGCGCATTACACTCTTCAAGTCAAACACCAATTGCTGACCATTTTTACGATATAATTGTGCCGCTTCGGGAAATGCAAATTCGGTTAATCCACCTCCTTTTTCAATAATATCTCGAACCCGATTCTCATTTTTCGCCAGAATAAATACTCCTGGATGAATAACTTCACCCTCAATGGAGGCACCAATTTTATCATCCAAATTACTCACCTTACGGACTATCACAATATCTTCTGCCATCAATTCTATATCATCAAAAAGTCCATTAGAATTCGGATTGTATACTGCTTTAATGGACTCAGTTTTATTCCGATCGCCTGCCTTAAAAGTATTTGAATGCACCGCACTTCTCAAAATTTCCACTTCAGTTGCATCAGCGCTGAACTTCAATCCCCCGGAATAATCCAACAATACGTTTAAAGTAAGACCTTTTCTGAAGTCAATTTTTGTAGGATTTCTCACCTCGCCACGAATCTCTACCTGAAAAGCATCCACAAAACGAGATTCAGCAAACACCAATAGTTGATCCTTGTTCTGCAACTCAAATGCCTTCAATTCATTCCCCACCAAAGGCAATTTTAGATACTCCGATGTTCCATCGAGTTGAGTACGAATTACAAAAGCCATGTTTTTATTCGATTCCGGCGTTAAACCACCAGCTAATTGCAATAAATCTTCAACATTCATCCCTTTCTTGAGTGCATAATCTCCAGGAAAATAAACTTCACCCGAAATTTTCACTTGATTTTGAAGAGATTCGGCTTGTTCAAACACAAAAATTTGATCGCCATCTTGTAATGGTTCAGAATTTAAATTCGTTGTAAAAAGTGAGCTACTTTCAGTATTGGAACTTGGGTTGGAAGTGTTTTTTCCTGCTTGTTTATTACGGGTAACATTACTTAAGTCCCATTGAATCAATGTTCGATCTCGTCCATTTAGTCTTGATACTGTAATTCGACTGATATCAGCTTTAGAAGACCAACCACCGGCATATGAAACCGCTTCAAGAAGTCCTTCATTCTCTAACAATTCAACTTGTCCAGAACGCAGCACTCCACCGCGCAAAGCGATCCGTTTTTTCACAGGTTTAACTACTATAAAATCACCGTCTTCCAGAAAAGAATTGTGTTGGGGATTCATTAAAAATTGGTACAAATCAAACTGAAATGCAACTTTACCAGAGCGAATTACAGCTACTTCACGAATGCTACCATTTTCAGTAGGTCCACCTGATAATACCAATAGATTGAAAACGGTATTCGCTGCTGGAAGTTGGTAGGTACCAGGTTTTTGCACTTCTCCAGTGACATTCACCGATATTTGACGCGAAAATGAAAGATCCACTTCTAATTCATTTCCACCCAAATTGATTTTTTGCCCTATTGCTGCTGAGAGCACTTTTTCCAATTTGCCAAAAGCCAAACCTTTCACATACACTTTTCCCAATGCGGTTCCCAAATCAATTCTGCCGCGATCGTCTACACGACTCACTTTGTTAAAGTAACTGTTCCCAAAAACCGTCACACTAATTTCATCACCGACGCCAATAATATACTGATCGGGTGCTTTTACGGTTCTTCCATTGGCATAAGCGGGGAATCGTTTTTCATCAAAAATCTTAGAAATATCCCAAGAAGTAGCGACAATATCCGATGAGCCTGCGGGTTTGCTTTCAGTAATTGAACCCGGTGTATGAGGCATCATATTTCCGGAAATGTCAGATCCAAGCTTGCTAGTATTAGTCAAATTGGTTGATGTTACAGCAGTATTGGATTCTGTTTGTTTCTGGGGACGTGAATTCGGGTTTCGATCAGAAAGCAACTGAACATCGTCGGATGCGACCATCCCTTTAATTTTTAAAACTCGCGTTCGAAATGCTTCCATTTCGGAATCCGACATTCCTTGAGCACGTGCTAGATCAATCACTTGAGTTTCTGATAATCCTGCTTTTTCCGCTTTCAAAATCATTTGTGCGATTTCAGCATCGGTATAATCGTTTGACTGGGTTTTCAAGGCTGGCAACTGGGCATAAACCTGAAAAAGACTAAAGGTAAGAAGTAATCCTAAAAGTATCTTTTTGTATATTCTCATTTTTAATAATTTCAATTTTAAATTTTCTAATTTGCGAGGCTTAGGTGTTTTTAGAGTCTCTGAAATACATTAAACATCTCAGTAAGGCACAACTTCTGTCTAACATAACTCCTGAATATGGCACTCATTCTGAACGTTAAACAACATCAGATCGTTGCACAGCTTCGCCTCTTGAGTTACAACCCAATGCTTCAAAAATGCTATAATGGCAGAAATAGATCAATGCGAATTGACCTATTAAAAACTAGTAGTTACGAGGCAATTTTTTATACTCAACTCATCTTTCACCAACTAATTCTTAGGCTTAGATAATTTCTGCCTAACTGTCCAAAAAACGTAGAAAAAAGTTTTTAGCAAAATTACGAATTTCAACTTCAAGCTTTTGTTATCTAAATAGTATTTTTCTAATTCTAATTTTCTTTCGTCCGAGATTACATCTCTTCCATTAATCTGTGCCCAACCCGTGATTCCTGGCTTCTGATTGAAAATCCCTAATTCCTTTCGTTGATCATGCATATAATCTTCGGAAACAATCAAAGGTCTTGGACCAATAAAAGACATATCACCTTTGATAATATTTACAAGATTCAGCGATTCATCGATAGAGAATTTTCTTAAGTAAAATCCTGACTTCAAGACCCAATTCCCAATTTCTTCAACATCACCGGTAGCAAGTTCTGGTGTTTCTTTTCGCATGGTTCTAATCTTATAAAAAATAAATACGCGCCCAAATTGCCCAACACGAAATTGCCTGAATATAAACGGATATCCATCTTCGATATATATCAAAGTGAAAATGATAACTAGTAAGGGTGAAATAATGATAAACAACACTAACGCCAACAACCTTTCAATCATATCTATATCTTCATTGTAATCGCGCGCACATATTCAATCTTCACATTCTTGAATTTATAGTAACTGCCGCAACTAGATTACAAATTTACCTAAAAGGACTCTCTACATACTATATAGTACTTTATTCTCATTTTGACCAATGAACGATTTATTTGACAAACGACTTAGTGGATTGAATAAAAAATACGTATATTGAGCATCCAATCATATTAAACTGTATTTCAATGATTTAATCATTCTGGAAAAACTAAGATTTTTTTTTGATGACGAAAACTTTACATAATATTCATGTCATAAAAAGCAAAATCAAAACTTAAAGCAGTCATTTTTGTATAAAACGCATGCAATAACATTCAATCTCCACTAAATATTCGGGCAATTCATAATCCTTTTTGGGATATTCATTCGGTTTTTTAATCGATTCACAATTTTCATACTTCACTACTTATTGTAATAATATTAGCGACATTTCTAACTTGTTGTTTTGTAATTCCAAATCACTAAAAACGGTTATACGAATTATGAACACACCCTACATTTTACCACTTGAACAAGTTGGTTTAAAAGATCTTCCTCAGGTAGGAGGAAAAAATGCATCTCTTGGAGAAATGTTGCAAAATTTAACTAAGATGGGAATTGAAATACCTGGTGGATTTGTAATTACAGTTGCTTCGTATCAAAAATTCATTGAAGAAAATAACTTAAATGATGAAATCCAACGTATTATTAAAGAAACAAATATTAATGATATAGAATCACTTAGAAGAAGTGGTTTGGCTATTCGACAATTAATTCGAAATGGAAGATTCCCAAAAGATTTAGCTGAACTAATAATAAAAGAATATAAAACTCTATCAGAGTTTCACGAATCCGAAAATGTAGATGTTGCAGTTCGATCTTCAGCTACTGCTGAGGATTTACCTGATGCTTCTTTTGCAGGACAGCAAGAGTCCTATCTAAATGTGCGTGGACCAGCAGCTTTAATAAATGCAATTCGTAATTGTTTTGCATCACTATTCACTGATAGGGCTATTAGTTATAGAGAAAATTTTGGTTACGACCATTTCTCCGTTTTATTATCTGTAACTATTCAAAAAATGGTTAGATCGGATTTAGCATCTTCCGGTGTAGCTTTCTCATTAGACACCGAAAGTGGATTCAAAGATGTTGTCTTAATAAATGGTTCATTAGGTTTAGGCGAAATGGTGGTTCAAGGTTCTGTTTCTCCTGATGAATGGTTGGTTTTCAAACCAACATTAGCCAAAGGATTTTCTTCCATTATTGAGAAAAAATTAGGAAATAAGGATAGAATGATGGTATACGGAGTCAATCCAGATGAGCGGGTTAGAATCATTTCTACTGAAAAGCAAATGAGAGAATCATTTTGCTTAACTGATTCTCAAGTTATTCAACTATCAAAATGGGTAGTCCAGATTGAAAACTATTATTCTGCAAAAAAAGGCCATTGGGTACCTGTTGATGTTGAATGGGCCGTTGATGGAATAAATGAACAATTATATATTGTGCAGGCTCGTCCTGAAACCATTCACTCTCGAAAGGACAGGAATCAAATTATTGAATATAAAATTCTCGATGAAAAAAGATCTGATAAAATACTATTGAAAGGAATTGCTGTTGGCGATAAAATCGCTACTGGCAAAACAAATATTCTATTCTCTTTAGACAAACGGCATTTTGACGGTCATGAATTTAAGGAAGGCGACGTTTTAGTTACCGATATGACAGATCCAGATTGGGAACCTATTATGAAAAAAGCTTCTGCAATTATAACCAACAAAGGAGGTAGAACTTGTCATGCAGCAATTGTTGCACGAGAAATGGGCGTACCGGCAATTGTGGGCTGTGGTAATGCTACAAATCTGTTAAAAGAAAATCAGTTAATTACTGTTTCTTGTGCGGAAGGCGCAGAAGGTATTGTATATAGTGGCCAAATTGAATTTGAAAAAACGGAATTTTTCATCAATCATCTCCCTCCTGTAAAAACTCCGATAATGCTAAATGTTGGCAGTCCGAATATGGCATTTCAATATTCTCATCTACCCAATAAAGGCGTGGGCTTAGCCAGAGAAGAATTTATCATTAATAACTACATACAAATCCACCCTATGGCTTTATTGAAGCATAGATATTTGAATGATGAGCAATTGTCGGATGCGATTCAACAGAAAATCATCGGTTTTCAAAATGAAGAAGAATACTTTGTTTTAAAACTTGCTTATGGAATATCAAAAATAGCATCGGCATTTTACCCAAATAAAGTAATTGTTCGTTTTTCTGATTTTAAAAGCAATGAATATTTTAATCTGTTAGGTGGAAAGTACTTTGAACCACATGAAGAAAATCCCATGATAGGTTGGAGAGGAGCTTCTCGTTATTATTCTGACAACTACAAAGAAGCTTTCGGACTTGAATGCAAGGCAATTAAATTTGTTCGAGAACAAATTGGCTTATCAAATGTGGTGGTAATGGTTCCTTTTTGTAGGACGGTTGAAGAATTACAAAGGGTTCAACATACTATGAAGGAATTCGAATTAGAAAGAGGACAAAATGGATTAGAAATTTATTTAATGGCAGAATTACCCTCAAACATTATTATGGCCGAAGAATTTGCTCCACATATTGATGGTTTTTCTATCGGTTCAAATGATTTAACACAACTAACTTTAGGATTAGATCGAGATTCATCGCTAGTCGCTCATTTATACGACGAACGCAATTTGGCGGTAAAACGTATGATTGAAATGCTGATTAATTCCGCAAAAAAGACAGGAACTAAAGTGGGTATTTGTGGACAAGGCCCTTCTGATTTCCCAGATTTTGCACAATTTTTAGTCGAAAAAAACATTGATTCTATATCAGTAACTCCCGACTCCATAGTGAAAACTTATCGAGCTATTCATTTCATTGAACAACAAGATTCACTGTTTTTAAAAAATTAATCACCTCTAAAAAAAAACTTATCCATATAGTGACATGTCACTATATTTTTTAATTTTCTGCTTAGTATGTTGCAGTCATGATTACTACTAGTTACAACAAAAAATCCTCCATCCCTAAAAAACAACATATCAGCAGGTTGTCTGATCCATTTAAAAGAAGATTTCGATTAAGAAGCGATAAAAAAATGAAATATATCCTCTTATTGAATCTGATCAATTCTGAAAAGAATGGCTAGTAATAACTACCAATAGTTCTACTACAATCGCCTAATTCGCTATTCTTTTCTATTGGGGAGCGTCAATCTTTCTAAAATCCGTTGCTTATCCAACTTGACCCCAGGAGCACTTTTCATCTTCCACAATCGCTCCCTAGCTTCTGAATGGGCCTTTTTCATATCTACCACCGGAAACGGATAATCCTTCCCAAACTCAAATCCCAAAAACTGCTGTTCCATCCAAGTTAAATTCCAAGGTTCAAACAACTGTGGCACTTCCAATTTACTCAATTCAGGTACCCAATATTTAATAAATTCTCCTTGAGGATCATGATCTTCTGCTTGCTTGGTGGGATTATATATGCGAATGGTATGAATTCCAGTTACAGCAGCTTGCATTTGAATTTGAGGAAAGTGAATTCCGGGTTCAAAATCCAAAAATAATTTAGACAAATGATATGCTGCCGTTTCCCAACTTTCACCCATATGATGCGTCAAAAAACTCACCAACATGGATCGCATTCTAAAATTCAAATATCCTGTATGTATTAGGCTTCGCATACAAGCGTCTACTAATGGAACTCCTGTATTACCGGTTTGCCACCTCAAAATATTGTCGGAATTATTGGGATAAACCACGTTCAAATAACCAGAATTTACTGGAAAGAATTCCATGGCACATTCTTGTTCAAACTTTTGTATGAAATGTTCTCTCCACCGCAGTCGAGTTGCAAACTGCGTGAAATTTCGTTTCCATTTGGTTCTCTGGGGATGGTTTTTCTGGAACTGATAAGCCTCCCGTAAACTGATATTCCCCCAAGCCAAATAGGGACTAATTCGACTGCAACCTGTTCTAGCAGGCCCAGGTTTCGAAATGGAACGAGCATAACCTTCGATTCGTTTCGATAAAAAAGAATTCAAATATTTCCATGCCATCGTTGAACCTCCCACTTGGGTTATACCGTCTACTTTAGGCTTCTCCTTCAATTCAACTTGGCTGTACCATTGTTGCCATTCCGACGGAGAATCTACCTTCTGAGTTTGAATCTGTAGCTGCGATGCCGATAAAGGCTGATTCATATATCCATACCAATAGGCATTGAAATCCACTCGATTTTTTAATCTTCTGCGAATTCCCGAATAGGGAATTTCCTCCCAAATAATGTTACGATCACGAAACCATTTGTGCATTTTCCGATCTCGGGCATAAGTAATTTCCAATCCAATTTCTTCATGACTAATGACTCTAATATCCCCAAAAACCGAAAAAATCTTCTCAAACGCCAGTTCCACCTCGGTTTCTACGGCAAAAAATTTCCAATTTCTTTTGGAAGCTGATTCTTTTAGATCTACTACCGACTCCCATATAAACCGTTCATGCCTTGGTGAATAATGTGGAGATTGAAAAAGGCTGGGTTCATGAATATATAACAAAAGTATGGGGTTGCCAATGGAAATTGCGCGTTCTAGTGCTGCATGGTCAGTCAAACGCAAATCGCGTTTAAACCAAACAACAGAAACGGGAGAAGAGAATTCCGACGGCATATTGAATTCGAAGGTTATACGGTAATAACCATTGAATCAGCTATAGTGTTTACAATCGTTCTATTTTTCGTAACTCTTCAAAATCGGAGTCTTATTTCTAAAATTGCATTTTCTGCAAATAATATTCACAATTATTGTATCCGGAGACAACTTAGAGCTGATTAATAACATCCTAAAGGCGTATTTTTGCTTTTTATGATTTTCAAAAAATTCTCTTTGACGGTTCTATTTTGCGCCCTACTAAACGTTATTTATTCCCAAACCACAACTAAAATTAATCGAGTTTTATTTGTAGGAAATAGCTACACAGGCAGTAATGATTTACCCAATTTAACTCGAAATTTAGCGATGAGTTACGGTGATACTTTCGAAGTATTCGATCGCGCCCCAGGCGGATTTACCTTTGCGAATCACTGTTCCTCGCCCGATTTTTTTGACCAAATTAGAAATGGCAATTTCGACGCTATCATACTTCAAGAACAAAGTCAGTTGCCTTCATTCCCTCAATCTCAAGTGGAATCTCAGTGCTTTCCTTATGCAAAACAAATAGTGGATTCGATTCGTGCCGTAAATCCAAAAACCCGAATCGTATTTTATTCTACTTGGGGAAGACAGAATGGTGATGCCCAAAATTGTGCTTCTTGGCCTCCGGTATGCTCTTTTCAAGGAATGAACGAATTGTTACGCCAACGATACATTCAAATGGCCAAAGACAATTCATGCAGAGTAGCGCCTGTTACCTCTGTTTGGAGGGATTTGCGCGACACTACACCACTTTCCTTGTACGAACCTGATGGTAGTCATCCATCAGCTGTGGGTTCTTTGGTTATAGCTGGAGTAATATATTCTACGTTATTCGATAAACCTTTGTCTACCGGGAAATTTGCTACTTTTGTGACTCAGTCTGAGAACCAACAGATTGTAAACACAACGAATTCAATCATTAAAGACAGTGCCGCATTGTGGAATTATGAATATCAATTATCTGTGAACCATCCTTCAATTCAGCAAGGCAAAAAAAGTAATACTGCATTAGTTGTTACTGATCTGCAAAACAAAATATCGCTTGAATCGTGGAAGAATAAAGGTTTCACGGGTTTCATTTTAATAAATTCATTTGGACAAGAATTCTTTAATACCACATTGAGTCCGTTTCAAAATAGTTCAGATTTACCTGTAAGTCAATTGAAATCAGGACTGTATTATGCGATTCCTGTAAGGAATAAAACACAAATTTCTTCAGATAAATTATATATTTGGGTGCAACATTAATGGATCCGAATAACTGGCACTTTTACAACAGTTCAATCCAATTATTAACAATTGTCGAGTTTAGATTCACTTTATCAAGCAATACAATGAATTCAAAACCTTCCCTATCAACAAGTTGGAAATTAAAACTACTACTATTGAGTAGTTTAACCCTATTTCAAAGGGAATTAACGGGAATCGATAATTGTATTTCTTCAAAAAATGTGAAGTATCCATGTAAAATTGAATTGAACAGTTTTCAGAGTGTTAATATTTCCTGCTTCAAAAGAAACATCATTTCATCAAAAGGAATAGACAATAGTTCAAACATAATAAATTTCACAGCAGACAGTATAAATCCAAAATCTCGCGGTACCCAAGAGCCTATTATTGGTATCATACCCAAACCAGCAATCATGTGGTTACATGGCTGTTCAGAGCCATTCACATCAATAGTTATTGACCCTAAATCACCATTTCAGTCGGAATTAAATTATTGGTTAAATAAAACACAAATATCAATACGAATTGGTAATTCAGATATCCAACTAAACTCAGAGGATCAGTTAAAATCAGACGTTCGAATTAACTCGATCAGTCCTTCTTTAATAGACAATAACTCCATTAGTCCATCGATTCCAATTCAATTAATAATCGACACGAATTCAATTTTACCTTCGGCGAATACCAGTTATTATGAAATTTGGATTGACCGTAATATTACCATTAAAACCAAATCGGAATTAGGTGCATTTTACGCAGGTAATACACTGTTTCAATTATTGAAAATCCATAAACTCGACAAGAGTTTTGAATTGAGTTCAAGCGGAACACATCCGCAAGACGGAGGAATACCCAACCAAAACATCGATTCCCTTTCCCAAGAAAACGGAATAACCAATAACAACAGCGATTCACATCCTTCGATAAACGAAATATCTAACTATATCGGCAGCGCACATCTTCGTCGTACTATCCGCTATCGACTACCCAGAGGCTTTATCCAAGATTCTGCTGCACTTGGATATCGTGGAATGCATCTGGATGTAAGTCGACATTTTTTTGATATTAGGTTCATCAAAACGTACATTGATGTGCTGGCACTATATAAATTCAATACGTTTCACTGGCATTTAACCGATGATCAAGGTTGGAGGATTGAAATTAAAAAGTATCCTAAACTGCATGAAATTGGGTCCTACCGGCGTGAAACAATATTGGGCAAAAACTTCCAACCGTATATTGGAGATCAAACCCCACATAAAGGCTATTATACTCAAGAGGAAATTAAAGAGGTAATTGAATATGCCCAACTAAGGCATATTAACATTATTCCAGAAATTGAAATGCCTGGACACGCCAGAGCAGCGCTAGCCGCTTATCCCCAATTTAGTTGCAAGAAACTCCCTTTAGAACCTTTAACTATGTGGGGAGTTAGCGAAGATGTATTTTGTACTTCAGACAGCGCTTTCCAATTTATTTACGGCATTTTAGATGAGGTGATGGACTTATTCCCAAGTAAAACTATCCATATTGGGGGTGATGAAGTCCCCAAAAATCGTTGGAAAGAATGTCCCACATGTCAAAAAAACAAAATCGAACATCAACTGAAAAATGAAGAAGAGCTGCAGAGTTATTTTATTACAAAAATAGATCAATACATCACATCGAAGGGACGAAAAATAATGGGTTGGGATGAAATTCTGGAAGGCGGACTTTCTCCAAACGCACAAGTAATGAGTTGGAGAGGCACAGAAGGTGGAATTTTAGCTGCACAACAGAGGCATAACGTAGTGATGACTCCTGGATCTCATTGTTATTTTGATCATTATCAAGGTGAACGGAATCAAGAACCACTAGCTATTGGCGGCTTTACACCGATTGAAAAGGTTTATAAATTCGAACCCATACCTCAAAATTTAGAGCCACAGTTTGTACCTTATATCTTGGGTGCACAAGGGAATGTTTGGACTGAATACATGGCTAATTCAGACCATGTTTTGTACATGATTTTGCCTAGAGCATCTGCACTATCTGAAGTACTTTGGAACGTTTGTAAAGTACCCGTAGAGAATCGAAACTTCAAAAATTACCAGAGTCGATTATTGTACCACTTCGATTATTACAATCAAGTAAACTGGAACTATTCCAAATCGATTTATCAAATTATTTCTAATATTACAATTGATAGTAATAACTTCATCAATTTGAAGTTAGAAAGTCATTTCCCGGAAAGAACTATCTACTATTTATACACACCCATTAACACAATAACTTCGACCCAGAAGAGAACCAATAAAGTCAGAACCAAACTTTCGAGTAACCACTCACCGCCTGCTTTGGGAGAAGGTTTTACGTATTCATCACCCATAATTATCAAAGAAAACTGCAACATACAGGCAATTGTTGAATCTGATGAAACACTAACACCCTGGAATAAAAACTTTTATATAAATAAAGCCACTGGAAAAACTATAAAACTTCGAAAAAGTCCAAGTAATAGATACAATATCGGAGGTAGTTCTACGTTGGTGGATGGTGTTGTAGGATCCACTCCCTGGACTTCTAAGGAATGGATTGGATTTTTGGGCGACACATTGGACGCTGTAATTGACATATATTCAAAGGGCACAGAGGCGAATCAATTGGTAACATCTTCTAACTCTGCTCAAAAATCAATCTCCAATTCGGCTCATAATTCGACTCTAACATACAACGCAATTACTTCTAAATCAGATAGCCTAACCGTATATTTTTTAAACGCACCTGAAAGTTGGATACATTTACCCAAATCGATAGAAGTTTGGGGGAGTAAAGATGGTAAGAAATTTAAAAAAATCCGAGTCCTAAGGAATAAAAACTATACAGAAATTCAAAAAAGTACTGGGGTATTCACATTCAAACTAAAACCCAATTACCGATTTATACGATTAATAGGAGAACCTTTACTTTCTATTCCTGCGGGCTATCCCGGTGCAACTGAATCAGCATGGCTATTTGCAACAGAAATACAAATTAAATAATCGAAATCAAAGTATTTAACCAATGATTGTTTCATCTTTAATAAAATCAGTTATTTAAATTAAAATAAGACATCAACGTTTATAGTTTAAATATTCATTTTATTTAACCTATATAACCCTTAATTCCAGAACAAATGAAGAGACGAAATTGGATTAAAACCATCAGTTTTGCTGGCTTATTTCACAACTTGGCATTTTCCAAGGAAACAAAATTGTCAACGAACAAAATCACATCCACTAAAAATAGAACACCGATAGTATTAAGCACTTGGCATAACCAAGGCGTGATGGCAAACTCTAAAGCTTGGGAGATTTTAAGTCAAAATGGATCTGCTCTCGACGCCGTTGAAGCAGGGGCAAAAATGAGTGAATTGGACATCAACAATTGTTGTGTGGGATTGGGAGCAAATCCTGATAGAGATGGTATAGTTACATTAGATGCTTGCATAATGAATGAACACCATCAATGTGGGTCAGTGTTAGCTTTAGAACGCATAAAACATCCCATTTCAGTAGCTCGACATGTAATGGAAAAAACACCTCATGTGGTCTTAGCTGGTTCTGGGGCTCAACAGTTTGCACTAAGTCAAGGTTTTCACTTGGAATCAGAAGAGTTAAGCCCTCATGCTAAAATCAATTATGAAAATTGGCTAAAAAAATCCGAATATCATCCTCAAATAAACATCGAGAAAAATGAAATAAATCCTCCTAAAAAACTCGATGGTGGGGAATTCAACCACGACACCATTGGTGTGATTGCCATGGACGCACACGGAAATTTAAGTGGAGCATGTACCACCAGCGGCATGGCATTCAAAATGCATGGAAGAATTGGAGATTCTCCCTTAATTGGAGCTGGATTGTATGTAGATAATGAAATAGGAGCTGCAACTTGCAGTGGCTTAGGAGAGGAAGTAATACGTTGTTGTGGTAGTTTTTTGGTTGTAGAATACATGCGCCAAGGTTATCATCCTACGGTAGCTTGCAAGAAAGCTATTGAGCGAATCGTTTCTAAATCCAAATTAAAACCATCGGAATATCAAGTGGGATTTATTGCAATTAATAAAAAAGGTGAATTCGGTGGATATAGTATCAATCCTAATTTTGACTATACGGTAACTAATCCGATATTCGAACACGAAAAAAGAGACACTGAAAATTTACATTTGAAATAATAAATAAAATGGAAACGATTTTAGAAATAGCTTGTGGGAATTGGACATCATGTTTATTTGCAAAGAATTACGGAGCAAATAGAATAGAATTACTTGAAAATCTTTCAGAGGGTGGATGTACCCCTTCTTTTGGAATGATTAAAAAGTCGATGGAATTAGAACTTCCGATTTATGTAATGATTCGTCCCCGAGGTGGTAATTTTAATTACAGCGATGATGAATTTGAAATCATGCGATCCGACATTGAAATTTGCAAACATTTAGGGGTACACGGTATCGTTTTCGGGATTTTAGATGAGCAAAAAAACGTTGATACCAATCGATGTAAAGAACTTCTGGAACTTTGGAATGGTCCAGCTACATTTCATAGAGCTTTTGATGAAACTCCTAACCCGTATAAAGCAGTGGAGGATATCATTAACTTGGGTTTTGAACGAATTTTAACTAGCGGGCAACAACCTAGCATAGACCTTGGCATGGATTTGGTAAAAGAACTAATCTCTAAATATGGACATCAAATTAACTTTCTACCAGGATGTGGAGTAAATCCAAATAATGGACGCAAAATTATAAATATAACAGGAGCTAAAGAGATTCATGCAACATGTAAAATAGATGGGGAAGACGGTTATGGACACAGTGATCCGGAACAAATTAAAGAATTACGAAATACTGTTTAATTCATTTACAAAAATTAAAATTAGCCAACTTACAGTATGTAATTTTTATTTTTCATTTTCTGAGAAAATCGACGAATTACCTTCCATGTGCTTTTGTCCGTTTTAAATACGGAATACAAACCTTGCTCCTCCTGTGGAGGATCGGCGGAATACGGCATACCTAATTTCATAAAGTACGTTGAATTAACATTTTCCTTGAGTCCCGCATATCCCCAAAAATTGTATCCAGTCACACCGTTTTCCATTCCTAATGTATAAACTAGAGCATAAAACCCGTCTCTCCAAACCGTTTTAGATTTAGTTGAAAAGCGAGATTGTTGAAATTCGATGGTTTCGGAATTATAAGAATAATCCGCATCTCTCTCTAACCCAAATTCTTCAATCACGAGGGGTATTCCAATTTTCTTACACGTTTCCGCATGCTCAGTGATATAATTGGAAATTTGATCTATGCAGTCAGAACTAAATACCTCTGATGATGGTCCTTGATACCAATTCCATGTTTTAGGCCAAATATGAATAGTTGCATAATCTATATGCGGTAGTCTATGAATCCGTTCAAAGAAATCCAGGTTATTCATCAAACCAATTTTTCCTTCAACGCCTATGGAAATTAGATGATTCGTATCAATACTGTGAATCAATTCAGCTGATTTTCGAATCCATTCAACGTAATTTTCTCCTTGTTCTGGTTTCATTGGCCGAGGCTCATTGGCCAATTGCCATGAGAAAACTGTAGAATGATCAGCATATCTGATACCATCTATATAACTTCTTCGATTAATGATAAACTTTACATATTCCCAATACCAATTCAATGCCACAGAATCAGAATAAAAAAAACCAACAAATTCACAATACTTATCCCAATTCCATTGTGGAGTTTTGGGTAGCGGGGAGATTTGGGGATGAGACCACTGCACATATTGGCCAAATCCACCCGACCATTCCCAATTGTTGGACAATACAAATACAATCTTCATTTTACGTTTTTCTACCTCAAATAAAAAACGATCAAAACCCCGAAGTATCTCCTCGCTATATTTCATGGGGGTTGGTTGTATACTAGGATTAATTTTATAAGGATAATTTTCATTTCCGCCTTCGGCGGAAATCATTACACGGAGTGTGTTTATTCCATTCTTTCTTAAAAAATCAAGTTCCCTTTGTACTCTCTTTAAGCCTTTAACCGAATCCACACATGCAAATCCTCCGTACCAATAATTTACACCAAAGTATGGGTGGAATTTCTTAGCGGTAGGACTAACTTTTCCGCTAATAAACTGTGCTTTAATTTCAGAACTTGTTGAATTTGTTGCACAAACAGAAAACGAAATCCATGAATTAATTAAAAACAAAAAACACAACTTTAGTTTTTTAGAACAAACTGCCATTTGCGACTTTGAAATACCCTTTTTCATTTATTATTACAGGAATTTTATAGGCAACAAAAGTACATTTTAATTCCAAAGTAAACGCTCAACACAATACCAAACAATTATAAAATGTTCCTCTTCATTCTACTCATTTTAAAATCCTTGAACATTTATTTTATTCATCATTTATCCGCAAAAAAATTCCGACGAGTGTAATTTGATAATCTTTTATCCGCAAAAAAAAATTCCGACAAGTATATTTTATACATCAAAGGGCCCTTTCGGGCCCTTTGACTGACAACTGTTAAAATAATACTATGATTAAAAATAGTATTCCGATTTTGAAGCCACTACAATTGTGGCAAAACCCATTGTTGAGTTTTATAAGTCAAGGGATTTTCAAAACTCACTTTACACAATGCCTCTTTGAAACACAACCAGATAATTTGAAAATCCCTTAATTCATTTAAGCAAACTAGCTTTCACCTAATATCCAAGAATTGAACTTTAATCTTATAAGTTCGTAAACTGTCTATTAATGTTGAATATTGATTTTGGTGCTAACTACTTTGTCGCCGCTCATTACTTTTACCAAGTACATGCCGTTGCTCAATTCGCTTGCATCTACGCTGATCATTCCGCCAACTTGGTTGCTCATGCGCTTAACTACCGCACCGCTCAAGCTCATTACTTCTACCGTAACGTTCTTGCCAAATTCTTCTGTAGTTGCTACTGTGAACTGACCGTTATTAGGATTTGGATAAACCGCTACTCCAGAAGTCATCAAACTTTCTGCACTGCTGCGATTCATTTCAACCAACTTACTCACAGAACATTCGCACTTGGTTTGGTTCATCATAGCACGCATGGTTACTTTGTATGTTCCATCTGTTGCGAAGTTGTTGGTTACAGCTGCAGTTTGATTAGCAGACTTCTTGGTTCCTCCACCTTCGAATACCCAAATATAATCTACACCTTCTTGCCCACCTAAAACGCCGTTTCTATTTATAGGCTCGAATTTCATTCCGTAGAAACCAGATGCATAATCAGGTGAAGCTACGAAATCACAAGTTCTTGGAGTTTCGTTGATCGTGATATTTTTAGTGATTGAATCACCACATCCACCTTGAATAAATGCATACAAGGTTACAAATGGAGTCAATGTTACTGAAGTATTGTACTTCTTAGTTGGATCACTATTGGTTGATTCGGTACCATCACCGAAGTTCCATCTGTATGTGATATCACCTTGTGCCCAAGTAGTGTTGTTCACAAAGATTACATCATCGCCGGCACATACGTCCTCAGCTGAGAAATTAGGCTTAGGTTGAGTCAACACCACTAAATCTTTGCTTACGCTTTCTGAACAACCATTATCCAAAGTAACTTTTAAGGTTACTTTCTTAGGACCTAAGTTACCGAACCAATCTTTGGTTGGTGATTTAGCACCGCTGGTTGAACCGTCACCGAATGACCAAGTATAGTTTGCAACAGTTCCACTTACATCAGGAGTGGTGTTTACAAAAGATGTGGGCTTAACAGAACACAAAGGACCGTTTACAAAAGAAGCTTTGGGACTTGGTTTAACCGCTACTACTTTGGTAATAGAATCTTTACAACCAAATTCAGAAGTAACTACCAATTTAACATTTTTGTTACCTGCTGTTTGGAAATCGTGTGAAGGATTTAAATCGGTTGACACATTACCATTATCATCAAAATCCCAATTACTTCCAAATAAACCTGCTGTAACTGTAGTTTTGTTATTGAATTCAAATTCGTCGTTATCACAAGATCCGATTACTTTGTCGAAATCTGCTTTTGGACGTGTGAACTGATACACTTTTCTTGTTTGTGTTGCTACACAACCATTCAAATCTGCTGTCAAAGTAACAGTGTACTGACCTGCGCGATTGTACTTTTTCGATGGAGCTACCGCAGTGGAAATTGTGCCATCTCCAAAAGCCCAATTAAACTTAGCTGTATTAGGAACTGTATTATTTTTAAATACAATATTATCCCCTTCGCATGCATTATTTTTCGTAAAGGATACGGTTGGAATTGGATTCACTAATACATCAATAATTGTATCAAATCTGAAGAAATGAGGTATAGTTTTAGCTGTTAACTTAACTTTATAAGTACCACTTTTTCCGAATGCAAATACGGGCTCAGGTGCGTCGGTAGTATCTGCTGCTACTCCTGTTCCGAAGTTCCATTTGAATTCCATACCGCCGGACTTTACTTTGGAAACATTCTCAAATAACACATCTTGTCCTTCACAAATTTGAGATGGGAAATTAAACAAAGGAGTGATAGAAGGATAGATAAATACGTTTCTTCGAATAAATGTATCACAACCGTTGTTGTGGTCGTAAACTCTCAAAACAATGGTAATCATAGAGTCTTCCAGCGACTTATCTGAAGTTTTGAACGTAACGAGCATATTACTGTTTGAAGTTGGAGCAGTTATACTTACCCCTGTTATAACTCGTTTGCTTGGAGTGATTGCTGTTACTTCTGCCATCCAATCCCCAGAAGGCGATGTGCTGTAAGTAGAGTTGCTGTATTTTCTTGGAGCAGGGATATTGTAAACTACTGGGTTGTTTAATACAGTAATATCATTAGGTCTAGCGCGTTGGTAAATGGCTTGAGTATTTGCAGGAGATGAGGTGTTGAAATTAGCACCTCCAGGTGCTTCAAGTACTTTGGTTTCAAAATAAATAGAATCATCACTCATCAAATCGTCTGCGGCATCAACATAAACCGCCAACTTATAGTCGCCAGCAATGGTTAGAGCCAAAGGAGTAGTGATCTTAATTTCCGCTGAGTCTCCGGGTAATATTCGAGAATTTACTTTTTGGGATACGCGTGGACCGTTACCAACGGCACCGAAACTCACATTAAAACCATACACAGTATCCACGAAATTATTTTTCAAATAAATATTTGTTGAGAATTCACTTCCTGCACATACAGTTTTAGCAATTGTGAAATCCGTTTTCAAATTGGTAATATTCATAAAATTCTCAACTGCTCCACGATCGGAACGAACTTTATTTCTTGCTTTTGAATTTACATCTTCAGAATTCGCAGGTGCGCCTATTGGCCAAATTGGATCTAAACGAGGGACATTATTTTGAGTTTCAAAAGCATTTGAACGGTAATCAGTTTTACCAATTTCTGCCCAAGTTGGGTTTAAAAAATTCTCGTTATTTCCAGCAAAACCTAAATTCTTCCAACCTGTAAAATCCGATGCATTCCCATTATTACAATACCAATATTGGAATGAGAAGTTACGAATCCAATAGGTATTATAATCCCATGATTTAAAGTTTTGAGCTCCATTTAAATTGAATGCATATACTGGATACACATAGTATCCGTTTTGCATATCCACTATGTTTCCATCTACAGCTATGTCGGTGTGGTAATATGGAAGAAAATACAATCCATAATTGTAATTAAAGGTATTTCTGGTTTTAGAAACATCCGCATAAATTGTATTTTGACGCATCTCTGCTCTTAAACTTCCACTTACATAAGAATATCCATATATCCCAAACATACCTGATGCCCCCCAGTTATTAGCAATCAGGTTATTGTTACATTGCATATTCAAAAAATAGGGAATCATTAATCCATATAAATATCCGTTATAACTCGAATTGTTCGCATTAAATATTTGGTTATTGGTAATTTTATTCTTGTTGATATAACCATTTACATAGAACAAGTAGGTCATGTAAGCCGTTGAACCTAAAATATTGGAATCCAATACGTTTTCTGAAATATCATCTATATTGGCTGTGCTGTTACGCTTGTAGATATAAAGTCCATATGTAATACCTGTGGAACCATCTGCTGTTGTATTATTTTTATAAATATTTCTCTTACATGTAACTTTATCTGAAAAGAAATGATAACTCCAGTAGGTTGAACCTTTTGTAAAGTTATTTCTATATACCATATCATTCATTATCAAGTCATTATAGGCATAATAAGTATAAAATCCATAATGAGCTGAAGTTCCTAATGAACGACAATTAATGATAGAGTTTTCAGACATGTTAGTCCAATAGATGTACCAAGAATAAATGTAATAACTGGTAGCATTGGTAACAATGTTCTCAAATCTATTTTTGGTCATATCGAAATACAAACTGCTGGAACCATAATTGTACCACGCATTAATTCCATTAAATGTACTTGAATATCCTGCAGTGGCACCTTTAAATGGTAAGTCGTGGATGTAATTTGAGCTGATTCGAGTAGCGCGACTAGTTCCATATGTATAGTAAGCATAAATTACAGAAACACTTGTTGCACCATTATTCAATGAAGAATTTGCACGAGATATGTCGTTATTCAATATTTGATCACCATTGGTATAATTTGTATGAATGGCTTGAAAATGAAAATTCTCAATGATATTATTATTCACTGAATTATCCGATGCAGTACCGGTATAGATTGAAGTTGCACCCTTTATTATAATTCCATAGGATGGACCAGGACTGCTAACGTTGGTTGTTCTCAACAAGTTGCCATTAAATACATTGAATCTTCCCGGATATGCTGTAGACCCATTTGAAGTAGCACTGGTTGTGCTATTTGTAACAGCAATATAAGCACCTCCAGCTGTTGATCCCGTTGTTAAATTAGTGTATTCAATGATACACTTTTCAATGGAATTGTAATCCGCTCCTCCGGTTAAAATAAAGCCAAACTGAGCAGTTCCCGTACCCGTTTTTTGCAATACCAAGCGGTCAAACTTTACATAATCCATTCCGTTCAACACTATACCTGCGTTGGTAGCTGAGCTACTCAATTTAAATCCATTACCATTCACTGTTATGGTATTAGTAGATGTTGTAGGATTGGTTGAATGTTGATTGAATGTAATCGTGTTGGATTCCGACAGATCACTGGTAACATTAATGGTTAGCGCACCACTAACACCACTGTTGTTTAAGGCTGTTGCTAAAGCAGACCAGCTAGTGTAGGTACCAGATGTACCTACCGTTACCGTACCCGATAACTGTGCATTTAAGGATTGATAGGAACCTACACACAGTAAGCCTACTACCCACCTTGAAAGCAATGATAGTTTTTTGTAGTTTTTTCTCATAAATGATGTTTTTTTACAGTTAGACACCGGAAAAATACATCATTATTTACATTTGATGATAGTTTTTAATAACTTTGATTATAGTTTATTGCAATTTTTTTACACAAATCGCATACAATTGACGATTTAATGACAATTATCATCAATAAAATTGGATTTACTAAAGTTTTTAATAATTGCGTGCTATTTACAATTGATTCTGAGTAAGCTTTTCTTCCTCCAAGAACTTCAAATGAGCGTCTTTTACCCAATATTCCACTAAAACATTTCCATCTGCATTTATCCGCATGATTAAATGCAGGTTCTGAAAGTACTGCATATCTCCCCAATCAGCATACCACTTCCCTTTCCCTATTTCCAAAGCTTTTAATTCTTTACCTTTACCCTCTTTAAATGGTTTCTCAAAACTATACTCTTCCTTAAAGATGGCACCATAACGATTTACTAATTTAGACTTTCTCAAATCAAAAGCCGATTTCGCTTCCTTCCACCTTTGTTTGGATTTAGAGGAAGTAAATAACGTCCTGTGTACAACAGTCACTCTGTAAACCACATGTGTAATCGGCGTTAAATCAGCCTCCATTAACATAGGTTCCTGATTTAACACTCCTTCCATAACAATTTTCTTTTCGTTACGTGAAATCAATTTCATCCCAGCTTTACTGAAATTCGTTACGAATTCCTCGTCGGTAGCTTTAATATCAATCATTGCTATTCTTTGAGAATACAAGGAACTTGAAATCCCTAAAAACAAAAACAGGAAAACGATCAAATTTCTTGCGTTTTTCTGATATGCAGTACTTCTCAATGAATTCAGACAGCCCGAAATAACCATTACCATATTTCTCATAAAGTTGTATTTACATTTCCATAAAAAAACTCAAACACCTACGACTTGAATTTTAGGAAACTAAAATAGTCTTTTAAAAACATATTTTATGATACGAATTCGAACCATTCGACAAACGCACTTCTAAAAGGTACCAGCTCATCAAATCAACACTAAAAATATTTTTAGCACACGATTGCATCTCCGTTTTCAAATTTATCAGTATAAATGCTGATTTGATTGACTTCGAATCAACATCCCCCGAAACCAAAAGTCGACCATCCAATTCATAAATATTCCAATTAATTACGCTTATACCCGACTCCAACTGAACATTAATTATTCCATCACAACTTGGCACCGGGTACACATTTACTCGATTTGCCTTTAGCTTCGATATTGAAGAATTCTCAAAAATAACACAATCCGTAGTATCAGAACAATTACCTTGAATTACACGACATGCGTAATTCCCTTTCGATACGGGAACATAGAAATACTGATTTGCCCCCAAAATAGGCTTGTATCCCGAAGTACATTCATACCACTGATACTGATATAAAGGATCAAATTCAGCAATCAAAGAATCCCCAAAACGGTAAATAGAATCCTTTAATTCAGATATCGTTACATTTTGTGTCACAATACTATCACATCCCAAAACATTCATTATTGTATCAAAATAAACACCCGTTTTATAGTACCAATATTTCCGAGAAAGTGAACGAACTTTCCTACAACCTGTTAATTGAACCGACCCATAAGTATTAGGATAAACAGTAAGATCAACAGTAATGATACTATCACAATTTCGATGATTCAATAATGTATCTTTATATACTCCTGACTTCGTATATACCAACCCACTTGCGCTCACATATGAACCACAAGCAAAATCGTTAAAAAAACTAAATGTCTGTTCCGATAGAATTTGATATTCAATTACGCTATCACATCCCAAAAAATTAGTCAATGTATCATAATAAACACCTGGATTAGTGACAATTCTACCATTCGTAGGTATCTTCACAGAACCGCAAAATGAAATTGTTATTTTGGATTTTGTTGAATTCAAAACCGTTACATCATAAAATAGAATACTATCGCATCCAATATGATTTTTTACAGTATCTCGGTAAATTCCAGACTTAAAATAACTACGCTTGCTTATTGGGGCAACGAATTGATCACAAACTGTATATTTTGTCCAAGTAGAATCAGGTCCTATTTTTAAATTAATAGTTAATATACTATCACAACCCACTGAGTTGGTAATAACATCCGTATAAGTACCCGATGAGTAATAGGTTTTCGTACCGCTAGGCACTGTGTAACTCTTACAAACTCTGATATTCAGCAACTTAGTTGATGATTTCTTGATGGTTAAGATAATTTTTATTGCCGAATCACAGCCACGAGAAGAGTAAATGGTGTCGAAATAGACTCCAGAAGACGTATAAGTAGTGCGTTTTGAAGGTGCTCCGTAACGATCACAACGAATTACTGTATCCACTGAATTTAAAATTGAAGAACTAATTGCATAACCTGCTACCCAATTAGAATAAGAATTATTCAAAGCAAAATTCTTCAAAACACCGTCATGTCCATACCCAGAAAAATCGATTAGTTTTTTCAATGTTCCATTAGCACCACCTGTTTTTCCTTGGTTAAACGTGTAGGATGCTCTTAACCCAGCATCAAAACCACAAAAACGTTGATTGTAATAATTAAAAATTTGAGAATTCGATTTCGCATAGTTCCAGATTCGAACTTCATCGATTTTTCCACTCCACATTTGCGTTGCATTGCTTAAACCACCGATTGTTAAAGGTGTAAAATTAGGTAGTCCAACAGAAATTGTATCTGACATTGAATCCCTGAGGACTCCATCTACAAATACTCTTAGTTTGATCCCATTATATGTAGCGGCAACATGATGCCATTTGGAGGCAATTATCCGCGCAGATGATGAAACAAGTTCGGCATCTACAGTATCATTATGAATACCGAAATAAATTTGCCCCGACCCACCGGCTGCTAAGTAATATCCTTTGTTATTTGGGACATCATACCAAGCCAATATTACACCATCTTTAGGCTCTGTACTGAAATATGGGGTGTATACCCAAGCTTCCAACGTAAAATTCTTTTTAGCACGAACATCTAAAGTAGAATCAACAGAAACGTCAATTACATCATTATTACCATCAAAATCAAGTGCATTATTGGACCGTATGAATGCTTGAGAAAAACCAAGATTCAGTAATAAATTTGCAAACAAAAAACTCGCGAAATTGGCATTTTTGAAAATTTTAATTAAGTGCATAAGTAGATGAAAATCACCTACAAAGAAAGCGCAAAGAAAATGAAGTTCAAAAAAACTTTAATGTTTGGAAATCACCATAATTTTACCAATTACTTGATTCTCAAATTCTAGGAAATATAACCCGTTTAAACTAATAGGAATTGTGGCATTCAATTCAACCGTTTCTCCCAAAACTCGAATTGAATTTTGAAAATGACCTTGATTTTCAACTAAATTTATCGTTGCAATTTCACGACCTGAAATGTCGCGACATACCAATTTTAAATTTTCAATATCAGAAAAATAATTTCTGGGTATTTGCAATGTAATGTTATCACCAGCAAAAGCAGGATTAGGAAACCAATGCACACTTGATTTTGAGAGAAGATTTATTTCATTTAACATGAATTGCAACTTCAATACACCGGTATCGGAAACACAACCATTTTTATTACTCAACCTACAATCTATCACAATTTCTCCTGTAGATTTGGGCACAAATACTAATTGATTATTTGAACTTAATTGTTTATTTGTCAACCAATTAAATTCATAAATATCAGCAATTTGAAGCACTTCTAATTTCACTGTATCGCCCACTTTACCAGAATTTTGAATTACGCTAATCACTGGTTTAATAGGTGCGAGTAAAATACTTACCGAATCTTTACCTCGAACATTACAGTTATCAATATCTCTAGCTACTAGTTCAACTTCATAAGTTCCAGAAGGCTTACCTTTCAAGTTCAACACAGAATCACCTGTTTCGTAAGTAGAGTTAATTAACCATTGCACGCCATTCAATTTGCTTCCATAAGTAACAGTTAATTCCTTACCGCTACAAACAGAATCTGCAGTAGCAATTAATTTAATCAAGTTATTGTTTACAGGTAATGACACCGAATCAACTCTATAACAACCTGTTTTAGACCATCGATGTAATAACAAGTAATCGGTAAATCCCCCGACTCCAAAATTTGTAGAAAATGAAGTAACATTACTTAACGTATCGTAATGATAACCATTACTTTCCCAACTACTCAATTCACCATTTTCAAAACTAGAAGAATCAAAAAATTTATAGGTAGTCCATGTACAATACCTATTTTGAAAATCACCAGTTATTCTACTTTGGGGGAAGGAATCAACAACAACTGAAAACGTATCTCTAGCACCCCATTGCCACCAACTGCCTGAAGCAGAATTCATAAGCTGCAAATTTCTTAAAGAGAACAAATGTTTCCCCTTGGATAATTTCAAAACGGCACTTGAATCTTGGGGACGCAATTTCTGGATAACTTTCCAAGAATTCGTTTGATTTTGATATTCCTCAAGTAGCAAGGAATCAGCATCAATATTTGAAATCCATTTTAACTCCAATTCTTGATTGCAATTCGCTAAAGTATGGATTCGTTTAACATTGTCAACAACAAACATACGCAATGTTGGATCACCCATTAGTGCCGCATGCGCACCACTTATAAACGTACCATTGTTATAAATATTATAGGCATTATTAGTAGTCCGAACGGCTTTGTATAAAGGATATCCCATGGCACATTCATGAATGGTCCAATAAGGCCTACCACTCCAAACACTCATTAATCCCCAACCTTTACTTGCCAATGGAGCTCTTAAAAAGTTATTTTGATTGTCCCAATCTCCAAAATAACTACCAAAAGTAAGTGTAAAAGAATTCAGTAAACTATCATTTACAAAATCTGAAGTGGTTGAGACACCGCTAGCTGAACTGTAAGTACCTGCTCCACAACCATAACTCAATAGTATTTTTTCCTTTTTAAGGGTGGTACGATAATCTTGAGTTGAAATATCTATTGGGGTAAACGTTGAAAAATTCCTAAACCCACCGGAGGCAAATGCTTCCGAATTATTGTATCCAAAATTATCATCAACCAATCCTTTATTTTCAAACTTCATTTCTCCTGTTCTGAAAGCCATTGCTTTTTTGAGATAACGTCTCATCAGAAATGTATCATTCCCAAAATCAGGCATATTAAATAAATCAACTCTTCCAACTGGTATTTGCTGATATTGAATTTTATCGGCTGCTGTGCCAACAGGATTGACTCTTGAAATATCAAATTTACCATCACCCGGGGTATTGTGATTTCGTGTATAAGTGGCTTGTGTGTTGTTTACAGAAGCATCAGTCCAGGAAGAATAAAAATTCCCATAATATAAATCAGCTGGCCAAGCGCCGGTATGATCCGTATGACCATCTGGGCGGAAATTTCCACTGTACGGAACGGGAATTCTACCCAGTAGAAATATCGATTTTATCGAGTTACTATCGATCAACCATTTTTGATAAATCCAATTTTTAATGTCGCTAACTTTTGCATTCCGTGCAACATTGTATCGAATAACTTTAAACCCTTCGTTCTCAATTTGTTCTAAATATTCGTTTATTTCATTTTTCAGGGGAAGGATGTAATTGGAATCAATAATAACCAGTATTGTTCCTAATTGGGAATTTGCAGGGACATTAAAACCGGTTAAGATATATCCATTACCAGTAAAACCAGTATAACTAGTGGTAGTTCGAGCCACTCGATATTCTTTTACCGACCCAATAACATAGTTGGTATCAATAAACGTAGTATCGTTACCGTTTAATGTTGCTAGCAAATCCCAGCCTTTTCCAGTAGAAGATTTTGTAAAAACTTCATATTGTGTTGAACCCGATTGCTGTTTCCAATATAATTTCAATTTTTGATTCGAGTTTAGAGAGGATTTTATCTCCACTCCAACCTCTCTAGCCGTTTGAGCTGAGGCGAATTCACTCACCATCAAGTATGAAAAGAAAAGATATTGAAGAACCAGTTTTATACGAAACATCACGCAATATAAAAAATTGCAGTGGTTTCATCCAATTGAAATTAATATTGGTCAACAAATTTTCTTTAGCTTGATTTTTTTGGTTATTTTGCCACTGCTAAACTCTGATCTTATCAGAGAACTTAACTCCATTTTTCAGCGCAACATGAACAAAATACCATCCCGAAAATTCACATTTCCTACTTATTCTTCACCCAAAGTGTTACTTCAAAATACACGCAAGACGATTATGTCTCAATTATTAGGTGAACGAAAAGCAAAACGCGTTTTCGACGCATGGGGAAATTTGAATATAGATCAATTTTTAGTTCAATATAAAATTCATTCTGGGGTTAAACATTTTATTTCACAAAACCATATCGACCGAATTCCTACCGAGGGCAGTTTAATTGTTCTCGCAAACCATCCAACCGGAATTCCAGATGGATTATTAATTTTGGATACCGTTTTAAAGAAGCGAAGAGACGTAAAACTGATCGTTGATATCGACACTTATCCGAATGATGTACTGCAAGACTACACTATCGGAATTCATTCAGGTCCAAATCAAGTTAATTTAAATGCCACTGCACTAAAACAGGCACTCGATTGGCTTGAAGATGGACATTGTTTGGTGCTTTTTTCTAATAATGAAGTAGATACCAACAGACAAATCTTCAAACGGTTTTCCGATAATTTTTGGCATCCCACAGTTAAAAAAATCATCTTAAAAAATAAAGGGCAGGTACTTCCCTGGGCAATCAGTGGTAAAAACAGTATACTCTTTTACCGGTTAAGTCAAATAGACCCCGAACTTAAAAATGCACTTCTTGCAAGAGAAAGTCTTAAAAGAAACCGAAGACCCATATACTCAGTAATCGGAAAAGCTTTCAGAGCATCTGACGAACACTCAATAAATGACTTGGAATTGAAAATTCGCTTGATGAGCCGAAATACAAATCGTATTGATTTTAAACGTTTCATCCCACAATTTACTCCCGACGAGTTGGAACCCATTGCTGACGAAATGGATTCATCCAAAATCAAAATAGAAATCCAACAATTAGGCGAACCCTTGATTACCAAAGGAGCAAATCAGGTTTTTTTGACCCACCAAAATCAGTCACCCAATATTTTACTTGAAATTGGACGATTGAGAGAAGTAACATTCAGAAATGTGAATGAGGGATCAGGCAAAAGCAGGGATTTGGATTCCTATGACCGCGATTTTAAACATCTGATTTTATGGGATTCAGAGGGTGAAAAATTGGTAGGGGCTTACCGTTTAGGAATTGGTCCCGAACTTCACAAAGACCCAGATTATCATAATATTCTATACGATTTCTACGAAAGAAATCAACGAGTTGAAGAAATACTTCGAGTTTCGATGGTAATGGGTAGAGCTTTTGTTGCTCCTGCCTATCAACAAAAAGCATTTCCATTGTTTATGTTATGGCAAGGCATTACATGGGTGGTACAAAACAACCCAGATATCAAATATCTCATTGGCCAAACCAGCTTACCCAACACATTCCATGATTATTCCAAACTACTAATTACCGGATTCTTATGGAAACATTTCTCTAATTCAGACAAAGCTAAACACTTCAAAGCTTTTCATCCATTAAAACTCAAACACAATGCACTTATTGAAGATTGGATTACCAACTCACATCCAGATGATATTAAACGAATGGATAAAATCATTGAGTGCATTGAACCTAATGGTGCTAAAACTCCGATGTTGTTTAAACGATATGTAGACCAAAAAGCGTATTGTGTGGGTATTAACATCGACCCTGATTTTCAAAATTCCATTGATATTTTGATGATGACCAATGTTTCAGATATTGCAATTACTGAAAATCTGTAATATCTTTTTATTGTTTTACTTTTAAGTTTCAACGAAAAAACTCAGCCTGATCGACAGTCTCACCTACTTACCCTGCTGAGTAACACAGTCACATTTTGTCATTAAATCGGATTTTTTTTGCGATTTGTGCAAAAAACCAGCTTGACTTAATCATTCCAAGCATTGATACTAAAAAAACTATGTATTTTTGATATCCATTTTTCACACTTATAAAATACTTATGGTTTTCAAATTCAGATTAACCAACCCACTTCTATATCAACAAATTAAAAGCGTTTGCCTAAGCATACTACTTTTATTAACTTCAATACCCTTCCTATCTGGGCAAACCATAACAGGATTTTTACCTGTGAGCCAATTGTCTGGCAAAAATGTAGTTATTACAGGCACGGGATTTAGTACTGCTACAACTGTTCGTTTTGGAGGAGTAAGTGCTAGTTCATTTACAATCAATTCGGCATCTCAAATTACAGCTACGGTTCCCAATGGTGCTCAAACTGGTGATGTTACCGTAATTACTGGATCGGGTACCGCTACTCGTTCAGGTTTTATTTACATTGAAACTATCGATCGACTTTACACTGATTTCTCCGGATATTGGACATCTGGCACATCCGCTTTGAACAACACTTACCCAGACCTGTCCCACAATTTATTGGCTTTTAAATATGGGAATACTGTATATTCAACAAGTGTGTCCGATAGTACGTTAACAGCAAATTCTATTTCTTTCACAAGTTCAGCTTGGAATGCTTTTCCCGTCAACAATTTAAGTGGATCGGGTTCGAGCTCCGTTTTACTTTACGCTTCCAGAAATGACGGAACCAATGCAACTGCAATCAATCCCAACAAAAAAATCAAAGACGTTTTAATCGACGGTAAACGAGGATTAGATATCGGTACTGGTATTGCGAACTTCACAAACAAAATTGAATTTACTGTCACCAATATTTCTTCCTCTAAAATATCCGACTCCGAACCAGATATTCTTATTACACAAATTGCTGATCCCTCGTCAGGCAGTATCGATCAATTCTGGTTTGAAGATATTAATGGTAACCGTGTTGGTAATATTTTGAGCGCGACAGCAACGGATTTGCCTGTTTTGGGGACGTATTACTTGGACCTTTGGAACCTAAATTCGGCAGCCAATAGTTCAATTTCCAATAATGACGCAGTTTCAGCTACTGTTTTTAATAATGGAACCTATTCCACTCGAACCATTCGCTTGTTTGCCTACAAATTATCTGACTTTGGTATTGACGCCAATAATTATTCCAACTGTAAGTCCTTAATATTTCAACCTGGCGGGGTTGCTGACTATGCATTTGTAGCCTACAACTCAAACACTTTTGTTATTCCTACCGCTTCTGTTTCTAGTCAACCAGTAAGTACAACCACTTGCGCTGGAGCTGGTACATCTGCTACTTTTTCGGTTTCAGCGAGTAACCCAGCTTCGGTGGGAGCATCGGGTGGTACAATTACTTACCAATGGAAGAAAAACGGCAATAATTTATCCAACAGTGTTAATATTTCAGGTGCTACATCCAGCACACTGGTAATTTCCTCTATTACTGCATCTGATTTCGGTGAATACGTTTGCGAAATCACCAACAACTTCGGATCCATCCTCTCTGATCCAGCTTATTTAAACGTTAGGATTAGCGCGGAACCAGTTTCTGGACAAACATGTATCAACACTACTCCTACTGCGTTCACTGTAAATGCTTTAGGCAACTCCCCTTCCTACCAGTGGTATACAAATACCACCAATTCCCTTTCTGGTGCAACGAGTATTTCAGGTGCTACATCGAATTCTTACACTCCTCCAGTAAATTCTACAGGTACCAAGTATTATTTCTGTATCGTTTCTGATCCCAATGCATCGGGTTGTACCATTTCCGACACATCTGCCGTTGTTTCTATGCAGGTCGATGCAGAATCTGTGGGCGGTACAATTACCGGTAGTCAAACAGTTTGTTATGGTACGAACTCTACTACATTAACTTTATCGGGTAGAACAGGAACCGTTCAAAAATGGCAATATTCTTCAGCTTCAAATTTCAGCAGTCCCGTTGATGTTGTAAACACATCTGCAACGCTAACTGCAACCAACTTAATTGCAACCCGATATTATAGAGCAGTGGTAAAAAATGGAACTTGCCCAACGGCAAACTCTTCCACCGGAACCATTACCGTAAACACCACGTACACCTGGGAAGGAAATACTTCCACCTCATACAACACCGCGTCCAACTGGGTAGAGGGTTGTATTCCGCACACCGGGGCTAATATTTCATTCAAAACATCGAGCAATCCCACACGTAAATGCGAATTAGACGTGGATCCTGTTTTAGGGAATATCACCATTTCGGGAAATACCGCCAGTCATATTTTTGATTTGAACAACCGTTCATTGACCGTTAGAGGCACGCTTTCTCTATCCAACAATAATATAGATGCCACCGACGGTAATTCTACCTTGGTTTTCGGGGGAAGTTCGGCTCAATCGTTGCCTGCTTCATCTTTAGTAAACAATGAAATCGCTAAGTTAACTATCAATAATTCCGCAGGAGTTACCTTGCAAGGAACCACCAACTTAACACGTATGTTAACACTAACATCAGGAACATTAAATACCAACGGTTATTTAACCTTTAAGAGCAATGCCAATTACACCGCACAAATGGCTTCCGTTCCTGCTAGTGGCACTGCCATTAATGGAAATGTTACTGTTGAAAAATATGTACCTGCAAAACGCTCATTCCGTTTTATAGGTTCTACGGTAAATACATCCACCAGTATTCGTCAAAATTGGCAAGAGAATGGCAACGACTGGACAAACGACCCCAATCCAGGATTTGGCACTCATATTACTGGCTCTAAATCAGGTGCTAATGGATTGGATGCCACTTTAACCGGTAATCCTTCATTGTTTACGTATTCTAATAGCACCCAGACTTGGAGTTCCATATTAAATACTAACAGCACTACCTTATCTGTGGGAACACCTTACCGTTTAATGATACGTGGCAGTCGTTCCGTTAATATTTACCAAGGCGATAATTTCCCAACGCCAACCAACACTACCCTTAGAGCAACAGGAACATTACACACCGGAAGTTACACATTCAACAACTTAAGTTCAACTCCAGATGCAGATAATTTCATTGTAAATCCCTATCAATGTGCTGTTGATTTGTCGCAAATTTTAACTTCAGGCAACTCTAATTTAGCGTATAACAATGTTTGGGTTTGGGATCCATTTATTAATTCGCGTGGTTCATATGTACTAGTGGAAGTTTCTTCTAATACAGTTACACCAAGCGGTTCTTCAGCGTCTAAATACTTACAACCTGGCCAAGGTTTTTTCATCAAGACATCATCCAATGCTGTTGCTGCACCTTCCATCACATTTACAGAATCGTCTAAATACACATCTGGCACTTTCGCTACCAGCAATTTAATGGAAATTCCTGGTGCGAGTACCGACCGAATCAACGTTACACTTATCAATTTGGATAGTCAAGTAATTGCAGATGCTGCTGCTTTACGATTCTCACCAACCCATTCGGATGCAATTACTGATTTAGATGCCAAAAAAATCAAGAATTTGGATGAAATGATCGGATTCAATCAAAACGGACAAATTCTGGCATTGAACTGTGTTAACATCCCCAAGAGCCTGCAAAAATTCCCCTTGAACATCACTCAATATCGAGCTCAAAACTACGAATTGAGAATTCAGACTTTGGGATTGAAAAATCAGAATTTAGAATTATTTGACAATGCAACACAAAAAGCTACGCCTATTTCTGTGGGTCAAGAGTTTGTTTATACCTACAACACCAGTATACCTCAAGGTAATGTGGCCGATCGTTTTGAAATTCGTATTTCTCCAAATGATTGGGTGGATCCCGTTCACAATAAGACCAATTCTTCAGCATCGTTAACTGCTTGGAACCAAGTAAAATTGGCACCTAATCCTATCCCAAGCTCCAACATTCGCTTGGTAAATATTTCTAAAATTGCGGAGATTCAACAAATTGTATTGCGCGATTTGAATGGAAAATCCATCCAAATTTGGAATCAGTTTATCGGATCTCAATCCAACCCAAGTGAATTAAGTTTGGAATTACAAAAAACACTTCCCACTGGAATGTATTTCATCGAAATTCGCCACAACCAAGGAAACATTGTACTACCTTTGAACGCTGAATGATTCGCGGAAAAAAAATCATAGTGGTTTTGCCAGCTTACAATGCTGCACTTACCCTCGAACAAACGTACAATGAAATTCCCTTCGACTTAGTTGACGATGTGGTTTTAGTGGATGATAAAAGCAGTGATTTAACGGTTGAGGTAGCTAAAAAATTAGGCATCCAACACATCGTTAACCATCAAAACAACAAAGGTTATGGTGGCAATCAAAAAAGTTGCTACAATACCGCTTTAGAACTTGGGGCTGATATCATCATCATGCTGCATCCCGATTACCAATACACACCGAAACTATTAGAAAGCATGTGTTACATCATCGCAAATGGTGTATACCCTGTAGTTTATGGTTCCAGAATTTTGGGCATAGGTGCATTGAAAGGAGGTATGCCAAAATATAAATATGTAGCGAATCGACTATTAACTTCGTTCCAAAACATATTAATTGGACAACATCTATCTGAATACCATACGGGTTACAGAGCATTTTCTGCAGAAGTTTTAAAATCGGTTGATTACAACAAGTGCAGCGATGATTTTGTATTTGACAACGAAATTACCTCACAAATATTCATGAAGGGCTATGAAATTGGTGAAGTAACATGTCCTACCAAATATTTTGAAGAAGCCTCTTCCATCAATTTTAAACGCAGTGTAGTTTATGGCTTAGGTGTATTGCGCGTGAGTTTCACGCATTTCTTTCACAAAAAGAGATGGATTAAATCTCCACTATATCAATAATTCAGGATTAATTCTATCCTTTTACCAAAAGTCCGAGATTAAATCTTTCTCCACTTATCAGTTGTTCGGGATTAAATCTATCCTTTTACCGATAGTTCGGGATTAATTCTATTCCTATACCTATACCAAAAATCCGAGATTAAATCTTTCTCCACTTTACCAATAGTCCGAGATTTAAACTCCTCTTAATCGTTGTAATTTAAAATTCAATTGTGACTAATATTACGAAGTTTTTCTGTTTTTCGGGGGAACTTTGCGTCATTAAACAATACAAATATGACAATCAGAGAATTAGTTAACGAAAAAGGCGCAACGGTAATCGACGTTAGATCTTCATGGGAATTTGCAGATGGACATGTAAACAACGCATTAAATATTCCCTTAGAAGAAATTCCTGCACGAATTGATGAAATCAAATCCTTACCTCTGCCCATTCTTTGTTATTGCAGAAGTGGAAACCGCAGCGGTATGGCTACGAGCATTCTACAACAATTTGGCATTACAGAAGTATACAACGGCGGTGGTTTAGCAGACATGCAAATTGCCTTGATGTAATCACAATGCTTCAATTAAAATCCATTTTATTCAGCAATTGGACCTTTACACGATTTTTCCGATTGGCTATTGGTATCATAATCCTTATTCAGGGATATGTTTATCATCAAATTGAAACCATCGTAATGGGTTACTTTTTTACTGGATTTGCTTTATTTACAACCGGTTATTGTGGTTTCGGGGGATGTTCAATTCCTTCAAATAACCAAACCTCTGGATCTGAATTAAACGCTATCAATTCTGATAACATAACCAATTCATCGGGAGTAACTCCTGTCCAATTCGAAGAAGTTACAACAAAGCGGCAAAAATTAAATTAATACCCAATGACAACCTACAATTTCATAGTAGAAAACATAAAATGCAGTGGCTGCAAGAATACAATTACCAATGCACTCATGGTTATATCAGGAGTAACAGAGGTATTAAATATTGACCGAGAAACACAAACAATTACATTAACCGGGTCGGAAGAATTAGAGGAATCTAAGGTATACGTTACTCTTCAAAAGTTAGGATACCCCAAAATGGGAGAAAACAACTGGATGGAAAAATCCAAATCCGTTGTGAGCTGCGCAATTGGAAAATTACCTTAATCGATAACAAAAAAGAGGCAATAAAATTGCCTCTT
>JACCDU010592245.1_pt1 | contig 54125 bp, 74 predicted proteins | sample 7446081 | NCBI WGS metagenome assembly JACCDU01 (sample SAMN15323447, study PRJNA562643) | freshwater metagenome | isolation source: river surface water | place: USA:Blue River Watershed | collected 2017-08-17 | reverse complement strand
TTTGCTTTACAGAAATAAATTTGCAGTTTTTGATGGCATTTCTAACTGTAGATTCGCTTTGTCCAGTATAGAAAGAGATTGTATTAATTGCCACTGGTCGTTCATCTTCATAACGTGCAGCAAAAATGGAAATTAAAAGTTCTTTGATAACTTTTTTACTTTGACTTTGAAGAGCAGACAACGGAACTGCAACAGGTTTTGATCTAGTAATTTCTGGCTTCAAGCGATTGATAATTCTATTGATAGAAAATAAGCAAACAGTTCTTTTGCCAAATTTACCGTGAGGAGCAGTCCAATATTTGTCTATGCCTTTATCAATAATTTTGTAAACAAAGGTAGATGAATATTGAAAGACTTTATTTGCTATGTTGATTATTTCTTCAAGAGGAACGATGCCTGAATTATTGATATCCACTAATTTTGAAATAGCCCAAAGTATATAAACATCCACTTCATTGTGTTGTAATACTTGGGCTATAACTTCAGGATTCAGGATTATCGTTTTGGACATTATTAGCTAGATCTTCTAAAATTTTATTTGCGCCAGACCAGAAGATGTACTTGTAAACATCTTCTTCAGTATATCCTGGATTTTCAGCCAACATAAGCTGATGAATAAAATGAATTTTATTAGCTAAATTTCCATTGACAAGAATGTTCACTGGAATTTCATCAGGAGCATCATTAAAAGTTTGTTTTAGTTTTTCAATAATTTCAATGTTGTTCATTTAATTCTCCCATCTTTATCTTTGCATTCTTGATAAAATTTTTCCATAATAGATTTAGGTTCTTGAAGTTTTCCTTATGCAAATCTTCATCTATCTGCTTATAAATACCATCTGTCCAAGCGATAAATTCAGGATGGTAATTATTCAAGCGTTCATATTTCTTAATCTTTTCAGAAAACGTAATCAAGAAATCAACTTCAGATAAACCACCAGGATAATTGCTAGAATTGTTCTCTTTTTCAAGATATTTCTTGATTGTATTGCTTACTTCTCTCATTAAATATTTGACATCAAAATCAACAGTTTCTATGTCAATTTTAGCAAATACAGAGAGTTTATGTATCGCTTCTACAAAATTCAATCCCTCAACATCCTGAACGAGTTGAATTAAGTCTCCAGTGGCTCCGCATCCAAAGCAATTGTAAGTATTTGTCTTGGTATTTACACCAAAAGAAGGATTGCCATCATCGTGATCTGGCATAGGGCATCTTGTATTAGCCCAATCAGTATGTTTAGATATTATGAAGTCAGAATCATATTCCGACTCCATAAATTCCATAATATCAATGCTCTTAACTAGATTATCAATGAATTGTCTAGTAATCGTAGTTTTATTCATAGATCATCCAGTCTGGTACTGAAAGCTCCCTATTATCATCTAAATTTACAGGTACGAATTCTTCTTCGTCATCTACTAATTCGTTATCAACAACACTGTCATCATTAGAAGATATAGTTGGTCTTCTTATAGGGGTTTTTCCATCAGGTCGTGTTTCTTTTGGAACTTCTTTGACTACGGTATTTCCAGTTGCAACACCGTGTAATGCTAATATTTGTTGTTGTTCTTCTTCAGCTATTTCAGTGACTTTGTTGTATTCTCTGTTCATACGAATTGGAAATGGATTAAACCAAGCATCACGCATTTTCACTGGATGAAGAATACAATATCCATGTTCACGGTTAGGCTCCATAGCAATAGCATAAGTACAAAGGTGCATAAGGTTTTGTCCACCAGATGCAGCAGCCTGGTCATAAGACATAAATTTCTTTTCATCTTTAGACTTACGAGAATCTCTAATAGTGTCACGGTTAATCTGTTGAGCGGTCAATACTGGAATATTATATCTTTTAGCAAGCAAGAATAATCCCTTGACTGCTTGAGATTGATTCTCCCAGTCTTTTGCACCATTGGCAGCTTTTCTAACAGTCATGTTTCCAATATAGTCAACAACAAGAAGATCTGGTTTACCCTTTGTAGCAATCAGTTCTCTAATTTTCTGATCGATATACTCTGGGGTAGGATCTTCCATATTGACATCATATTCAAAATATGGGCCATTCTCTTGTGTCTTCAATCCATCGTAAATTGTCTTCATTTCATCTGGAGAAAGATCTGTGCCTTTGATTTGATCATAAGGAATTTCAAAACTCAATGAAACGTGACGAAGCAAACAAAGCCAAGAGTTCATTTCAAAAGAAAGATAAAGAACTTTCTTTTTGCATACTTTATTGGCATGAAGAGCAGAGTTTAAAAGCATTACACTCTTACCACCAGAAGAGGGGGCAAGAAAAACAATAATTTGTCCTGGCATCCATCCAAAAGTTTTAGAGTCAATATTGCTTATCCCACACTCAATACCCTTAAATAATTCAGGTTGTGTAAGACGCTTTTCGTATTCTAATTTAAAGAAATCAGCACTGTTAGAAACATCAAAATTTTGTATTTCAGAGAACTTTTCAGATAATTCTTCCTGAATATCATCAAGATCTTTCTGAATAGCTTCTACTGTTTTGGATAAATCACCATTAGCAAGAAGAGAGTTGGATGATTCAAAAGTTTTAGTAAGAGTTCGTAGACCCTTATTCTTCTTTAGTAATGTAGTGACTTCATGAAAATCATTTTCATCAAAGTCAAAATTTTCAATCTCATCCCAAAGTGAGATGTATTTTCTACGAGTAAAATCTTTGATATTACTTTCGTTCAAAGAAGATTCAAGTACGAAGCCTGTTAATAAACTGCCACCACTTCTCTCCCAGTACTTCATAATAAAATCGAACATTTTCTGGGTGTAAGAAGAAGAATCATTTGGCTCTATATGAACAAAATGATCTTTGGTAATTTGACGTGCAAGGGCCTTATCCATGCACTTTTGACTTTTAGTGATGGAAGATAGAAACATAATTTCTAAAGAGCGTTGATCTAGTTTCATCTTGCGTAAGGCAACCTTATAGTAATACAATTTCGAAGTAAAGAACCCCAACCAGAACCAGTGGAAATGTTTGCAGTTCCGTACGTCAACAATACATATGGTTTACCAGAGTTTACCCTTGATTTGGAAAGCCTATCTAAATTTTGAGGAAATTGTGGATGAGTTTGTTTATATTGTTCAATGCCGTCAACGACAATAAAATCAAGATTTTTAAACTCTTCATTCATCTTGTCAAATTCATCTTTCTTATCAAAGTCGCTTAATATGCTGATAATTTCAGTCCAATCATAATATTTAGCGGACAAGCCTTTTTTGATAGCAGATTGAACTAATACAGCGCCAATAAATGTCTTACCACTACCATTCTTGCCATCAAAAATAATTGATGTAAGTGGTGTTTTGATATTTCCAGTGTGGCGAATATTAGGAGGATCGTTATTTACAATATCCACCATAAATTTTTCAAAATGCTTTAGTAAAACTAAAACACGTTCACTGGTTTTAGATTCAAGCCCTAGATCTCTTCCATGAGCATCTGCACGAATATTCCAGTCATCAAGAGTTTTGCCAATGAAAACTCTTGGAACATTAGCCTTGTTATATAATTCTTTGAGAAATTTTTCTTTCTGACAAGAGCACATTACAGATTTACCAGTGTAATTTGTAGTGTAGCCATTATAATCACAAAGAGCGCAGCCAATACCTTTATTCATTCTAAGGTTTCTAGCGCTATTTCGTAAGTTTTCTTTTAAATTATTTAGACCCAATATATCTTCAAAATTAGGTTCAGTCATTACAAATCATCCTCGTTCTCATTGTATCTCTTAATTTCAGAATTGCTACTGGATGCATTTCGTGCTCTTTCACTAGCCCAAGATCTCAAGTATTGTATCTCTTCTTTCATCAATTTAGAAATGGGAACGGAATCTTTAATTGCGTCTGCTATATCGGATGTAATAATTTCTCTTTTGTTATCACTGAAGGCTTCATATAAGGCGGCTTCTATAGCTGCTTCGATTTCAGCTCCAGTAAAACTTTCAGATAAATCTGCTAATAATTCTAGATTAAAATTTTTTGGATTTCTGTTTCTTTTCTCAAGGTGAATTTTGAATATAGTTTTTCTTTCAAGTAGTTTAGGTAAATCAACAAAGAAAATCTCATCAAATCTACCTTTCCTCAATAATTCTGGTGGCAAGGAAGAAACATCATTGGCGGTAGCAACAACAAATACTGGAGATTTTCTATCCTGCATCCAAGTGAGCCAAGAACCTAAAACTCTTGATGTTGTTCCGCCATCAGTGCTTCCAGATGCTTTTGATCCAGACATACCCTTATCAATTTCATCACACCAAAGAATACAGGGGGCAACAGATTCAGCCACTTTAAAAACCTGTCTCATATTTTGTTCAGAACTTCCAACTAGACCTGAAAATACTTTACCCATATCAAGTCTTAATAGTGGGAAATTCCAAAAAGATGATATTGCTTTGGCAAATAAAGATTTTCCAGCACCTTGAATACCTACAAGCAATATGCCTTTGGGATTCGCTGGCAATCCATAGTCTAATGCTTCTAATGAAAAAGCATCTTTACGTTTTTCAAGCCAAGATTTTAAACCAGATAAACCACCGATACTATTCATATCAGTAGGGTCATCAATCCAGTCCAATAAGCCTGACTTACGGATAATATCTTTCTTTTGTTGGATAATTGATTCAGGTAATAGTGATGTGTGCTTGATCATACAATAGGTACAAACTTGCTCACATTCAGATATGGTCAAACCTCTGAAGCAATTGACTACATTGTCAAGTTCTTCTTTGGTATATGATGTTTGAAACTTAGCAGCAAGATCAGGTCTTTTAGATGCTTTGTCTAAAAGGTATGTAATCTTTTCCGCTATTTCATCTTTACTAGGAAGCGGAAAATCAATTACAGGAACAGACTTTTCTAAATCTGTTGGCAATTCTAATGTTGAAGAAAGAATGATTATTGCTTTGTTCTCTGTGGAAAAATCAAAGCTTAAGTTTTTTAATTGACGGACAACTTTTATTTCAACTTGTCCACGATAATTTCCAGAACCGAAAAACTTATTGTAGTCTTTGAGTACCAAAATACAAAATTTATTCTTTGGTACTATAAGTTTTTTGAACCAGCCTAATACTTCTTCTTGATCTAAAACACAATCAGATGCTTTTGCTGGTAAGAATTCTGGGAAGGTTGAATGAAGACCAGAAACAATGTCCCATTTTATTAGATCCCAAGAAGTATCAGCTTTGGAACATAAACTTTCCAAAGCTGACATTACTCTATTTTCTTCTTGAGATACTAAATATAAGACTGTTCTTTTAGATCTTATTAGCAGCTCAATTTCATCTATTGTTTGATTGCTGTCCATTTATAAACTTATCGAATTGAAATCTTGGATTACCTGGATAATCTTCATCTCTCCACCAGGTTTCTTCCTTGTATTTAGCCGTGTATTTAGCGAAAATTTCACGCCAATCAAGCATTTCAAATTCAGGAAGATATGGAGACCTTGATACAGATTTTTGAAAAGTATCAGCAATAAGTTTCTTCTCTTCAGCATTACCTTTAGAGAGTGTCAAGAAAAGTTGATTCAATCCAGAGATGAAATCTTCTTTGCTGATATTTTGTGTGTTAGCGTAGTAGGAGCAAACAATAGGAATTCCAAACTTTGAAAACAATTCTTTGGACCTGCCAAGCTTTGCCAAATTCTTTACTTCATCATATATATCGATAAGAGGTGTAGTACTGTTTGTATTGATCACATCTTGATAATAACGATTCAAATAGTGAGGAAATTCCATAAGTAAGAAATGTCCTGACCTTTGCATAATTACAGTTTTATTAATGAAGCACCAATCAATAAATTTTTTGGTCCATTCATTCTTGTCAAGCTTATTGTCTTCCATAAAATCAGCAATTATATTGATAATTTTATTGTCAGATGTGTAAGTGACTCGATAGACCCCATCAAATGCTTTCTTATATTCATTCAAGAAGTAGTCAGTGAAATTCTTAGCAGTCCAATCCTTAAGATCTTCTGGAGCTTCTTTAAGAGTCTTAACTACAGGCTTCTTACGCTGACGTTTATTAGCTTGAAATGGATTCACCAATTCAGATTGAAGAGGAACGTGTTGCATATAAATACCTTTCACAAAGTCATAAGTGGGATCGTTTACTGTTTTCATGTTTTAACGCTTATAGCCAAATTTTGCATTTCAAGAATATCATCTCTTGTAGCAGGTTTCACCTTAGCAATGCCATCTTCTTTATAAACAAGATAATTCTGTGCAGAAATTTGAGAAAAACTTTCAGCAGAATGAGTAATTAACATTACTTGCAATCCTAATTCGGCAATATATCTGTCTAAAAATATGAGCAATTGTCCCATTATTCCATCTTTAGAAACAGCAGAGAATGCTTCATCAAGGACATAAATGCCACCATAGTTGTTAAAGGTTCCGAATGCAAAACGCAATAGGACACTAACAATCTCTAACAAGCCTCCACCATTAGAACCCTTAAGTGGGCGCTTAGATCTTTTGCCTTCATGCAATTTCTCAACACAAGGCAAGATAGTAAATAGACCAGTGTTTTCGCCTTCTTTGCTACTTACTTCTTTCAATTCCAAAGAGAATACATAGTCTTCACTATACATTTCTTTTAATGCTGCGGTAACAATTTCTTCAATAGATGCAAGAGCTTGGACTCTTGTATCAGCTGCTTTCATACGTAAAAATATCTGCCCTTTTTTGTTATGCTCTTTTTTAGTTTCAAGTTCTAGCAATTTAAGTTCTTGTTCTTCTAAAAGAGCTAAAAGGGCATCTCGTTCAATTTCGAGTGCAATTAAATTTCTTTCAATTTTATTGCACTCTTTCTTGATTTCTAGTAAGTCCAAGATTATTCTCCTGTGAGCTCTTGGAGTTTCTCTTCAATATTCTGAAGTTTTGCTTCTAGTTCGGATTGCTTTGTAGCCATAAGTTTTTTAAGATCTTTTGGCTTACAACCATACTTTTCTTCACAGGTATCTACAAGTGTTTGAAAATTTGTTTCCAAATCATCAAGCTGTTCAGACAAGGTTTGAACTCTGCCTTCTGCTTTGCCTTTCTTGTTTTTGTAAGACTCGATTTGATCTAAAATTTCTTGAGCGGTCATTTTTCATTTACCTTTCTAACAGCATCTACAACAATGTTAGTAATTTCTTCACCAATTTCTGATTGTTCTGCCATTACCTTTAAAGCAGCTAGTTTATCATCCAAAGATGTAAATTGCCAAGTGTGAGTTCTCATTTGGGCAACTTTTATCTTGAATTCTAAAGTATCTTTTTTCAAATCTTTAGCAGCCTTGATTTCATCTAACTTGAAAACTTCACTAGCTGGCCTTGCAGATTTGAGTTTGAGATATTCTTCATTGAGAATTTTACCATCAAGAGTGTAATCAAGAATAAGAATCTCGATATCTTTCTCTAGATTGTCTCTTGATGCTGAATAACGACTGATTGCACCTGGGTTGATAAAACGCTTTCCATCACTTCTAGTTTGTTTCATTTCGTGGTGAATATGACCTGAAATAACCAAAGAAGTATTAGGATGCAATGGAGTATCTTCAAACAGGAAAGTATATTCTCCAAAACGATCAAGCTTGTTAGATATAGAAGCGTGGCAAACCCAGATAATTGCTGATGAAGTAGTTAAGTGCCCAGCCTTAATATCTCTATCTAATGAAGGATGATAATGAGCAAATGAAATTCCTAGATATGGCTCATAATCTGTTTTGACCAAATAACCAGCAGCAATAAGAGTTCCTAGTGCTGTTTTTTCAAGATTAGATGAACTATCAAGGTCATGATTTCCTACACAAACATAGATAGGAAATGACCAAGGTATATTGCCATTTGGAACACCCTTGAAAATATCCAATGTCTGATTACGAAGTAGAGGGCCAACTTCATACACTTCAAATAAATCACCAAGAAGAACTACAGCATCAAGTTGTCTTTCTTCAGCAATTGTCAAGCATTCAATAAGTTTGGTTCTAATTGCTAAACTGTAATCATCAAGTCTGTTTTTAGGCTGCTTATCCATCAAGTGAATATCACCAATAAACATCACTTTATTTTGTTTGACAAGGTTTTTCATTTTACATTTCCACAAACATCACAGACTTCAAAATTATCTCTTAAGTATTGTTCGAGTTCTTTAATTTGCTCATCACAATCTGTAATAATTTTATTTTGTGTTTCAATATCTTTGCTTTTAGAATCGATATCAATTGAAATTTCATTAAAATCATTATCAAGTTTGATTATTTCATCGAGGATTGTATGTTCATTTACACATCCTGAAATTAGAGTGCCAATTTCACCTTCAGCAATTTCATAAAAGATATTGTATTTTTCTTTTGTGATTTTGAATTGCTCCCGTGTTTTAAGAATGTTCTCATTTAAAATAAGACCATCAGAAATTTCATTGAATTGCTTTTCTAACACAGGAATACTATCGGAAAGAAATTGGAATAATGCTTCAGATTTTTCTTTTTCAGCCTTGCAATCAGTGTATTGCTTGCCAATCTTTTGATATTCAGCACAAAGATCATTTATTTCAGAAATTTCTTTTTCAAGTGCTTCGTATTCCGCAATCATTTTCTTGAATTCATTTAAATTTTTAATTTTTTCATTAAGATCTTCATACGGTTCGAGTTTTTCTTTAATGCTTTCAATTTCGCCAACTACTTTCTTAATATCTCCTGAAATTTTATTAACTTCAGATCCAAGTAATGATGCAGCTTCTTCTAGGTCATCAATTCCAAGCAAACGTGATATTTCTTTAGGTAATGCTTCGTCGCTTAAAGTTATGAGAAAAAACTTTTCTTCTTGGTTAGCTAGAGGAAGTGCGCCAGATAAAGTCTTAGGAATATATCCAAGAAATTCTGTAACATCTTGGGGAATACTTTTTGAAAATCTAGAGTGCTTTACTACTTGCTGGCCTTCTCTTTGATATTCAATTTCATTCGTATCGCCTTTGGTACGAGAATACCAATCACCATTATTAAATGTAATTGTAACTTTTGCATTTTTCTGACCTTCTCTAACATCGTATTTTCTGAAATAGTCAAGAAAAGCGAGGTGTAAACTTCTTGAAATTGCTGACTTACCATTATCAGAACTACCCGTAAAAATATTTAGTCCAGGTTTTAATTCAAAGAAAGTATCTTGATGGTTTTGAAAGTTTTGAATACGTACTGATTTAATTTGTCTATTCATCTCACTAGCATTGTAGACAATATATCTGGAAAATGCAAGTCTACAAATTCAGAGCGAGATCTGACAATAGAATTTGGAATATCGAACACATTAGGAATTTCGATTTTATACAACTCAGCTTTGATCAATTTTATAGGGTTGTTGGTCATAGGGCAACATTTATTTGTCTTGCCATTATGTAATTTATTGCAGCTCATACAAAGAAATTCTGATGATTTAAAATATGGAATGAAGAAATCCACTGTGATGTCAAGTTCTATCTTTCTAAATTTCAAATATGTATGATTATTGAAGTCTTTGTAATTATCGCAAATCTTTCTAAATGTTGTGCCTTTATTGTCTACAAATAAAGTGCTGGGTATTTTTATCTCATAATCATTTGTAAAAACCAATTTGGTCTCTGATAAAATGCCAGGACTAGCCAAACAGCATAGGAGCTCGTTGTTCATTTGTGAAAATCTATATTGTGCTGGCTTCTTCATTGGAGGGGAATGTGAAAATAAGTATTGATCGGGATATGCTACTTACTGAATTATACGATTTACGAGCAATATTGACTGAAGCAGCTTTAGAATCAGATGAAGCAAGGAAAGGCAAATTGAAACTTGATGAAATTCTTACCATGATTATGAACTCACCACAATCAGAGAACAATTCATCATATCCAAAGCCAAAGTTGAGGAGGGGCTAATGACACAAGTAAGATTAGAAGAAATATTGTCCAAAGATAATGTTTCAAATGAAGAATTGGGCGAAATCCTTGGAGATATGTTTATTTCATTTAGCAAGCATTTTAAAGACTTGAAAAATCAAATTAGTAATCTTTGTGAAGAGATGGATGAGTTAAAAAAAGAAATCCAAGCATTAGAAGATAAATCTAAACTTGGATTTGGAATAATTCTAGAGGATGAGGAAGATTAGTCTTCCTCATCAATCATTTGTATTCGCACTAAAAATGGCTGGTCTGTTTCATAGCTAGCCCAAGTAGATGAATCAACTTGGTAAACATCTGAACTTCCAGTGTATGGGCAGACAATATTTGGTTGATCTTCCTTACTATTCATTACGACATCAACCACTGCTACACGATCACGATTTTTCTTTGCTGCAGATTCATTAGTCGTTGTATCAAAACTAGCATCAATAATTCCCAATGATCTTTCACCTTCTTCTGTAAGGTCATCGTCATCCATGTCATCAAGAAGATCGATATCATCTACTGGGACTTCTATTTCAATTGTTTGTCCATCTCTTACAACATACATCTTCTCAAACTTCATATTATGGGAATCACTATCCACTCCCATAAGTTCATCCATAGCAGCTCTTGTTTGTGCTTCAGCTGTCATTTCATCAACAATTACGCCAGCAACTTTTCGTTCTTCCATCTTGTTTCCTATGCTATATTTTTGTCAGTAAAATCATAAAGATTAAAATTTATCTTTATCGGGTAATTTAATCCACCAATAGGAATGAATGTAAATACTTCAGGCACATTCTTTTCTACCTTGATACATAATACATCTGATTCTTTTTTGACAGATACAAAATCAGTCATTGTAATTTTACCCTTATGTGAAAATACAAGCAATCCATCACCACCACGAGGAGAGAAAGACATCTTCATAATTCCTGATTTACGAGGTATTACAGTGAGCTTTATATCAGAACCATATTGGCCTAAAACTGTGCCTTCAATCTTTTCTCCAATGACAACAGAAGATGGGATTTTCATATAAACATCAAGAGATTTTTCTAGCTTGTAATCTAACTGCAAAACATCAAGATAATTTATTGGATTGTTCTCTACACCTAATCTGCATATAACCCTGTCATTTTGTTGAAATTCTCCCTCAATAATTCCAGATATAGTATCTTCTGGATCTAATTTGCAGTAGACGTTCAAAGGAGCAGTAGTTTGTTTGGCTGTGAAGAAGTTTCTGATTGAATATGCACCTGCTCTGTCGGGTAAGAAATGAGAGTTGAAAGATTTTTTCAATGACTTCACTTTAAGGTCAGAATTCATATAAAACTTTTGTGGCTTGTCTGTTCCATTCTTATAATGAACGAAATATCTTACTCTTGTATTTTGTGTGTATCTTTTATCGTGCAGTACTCCTGACTTATTAATTGTTTCTGGGTTGTTCAAGTATAACAAATAAGATGTTTGTTGAGAATTTAAAATAAATAAAGCCGCAATCAAACATTTGATCACAGCATATAACTTAAGAGAGAACGCCATTGTTAAACCCTCCAAGGACTAACGTTAAACTAGTTTTAATATTCTAGATATAAAGGGCTAAAAACTCCTAAAAAAGAAAAGTAATCATATCTCTAATTTGGATTTCATTTATGTTCAATTTAAACAAATACGTATCAGCTGCAGATTTATCCACTAAAGTATCTCCTGAAGACATTCCGGGAAGAACAATTGAGGAAAAAGCTGCCTATATTTCTGAATACCTTGATAGAGAAATTGGTGAAAAATTAGCATCTGGAGAAATTGGTATTGAAGCTGCTTATAAATTGTTGGCAGAAACAAAAGTAACAGGCGTACCACAACAATTTGATTTTCTTGAAAAATATAGAACCAACATTACAACCTTAATTCAATCAGCTTGTACTATCAAAGAACAATTAGAACAAACAGGTTTAGATAGAAATCAAGTTTCAGAGATTATAATAAAAAAATTATTAGAGCGTGTCAATCAAGTATTTATTCCAGAATTAATTGAGTTAAGTAGAACAACAAAAAGAAATACTCCTGAAGCCACCGAAATTTTAGGTAGACTGCCAGATTATCAAGATCCAGATCAAATTGCTTCTATCAAAACTTGGATTTCAAAAGAAATTCAAAAAGAAATCAATGAAATTATTGATGAATTCAAAGAAATAAAGAGTCGTGCATTACAGATACCTAATTTTGATGAAAGTGACTTAACAGTGATGGTTACTAATACACCTGTTGAAGCACTAAAGATTTTATTTCCAGACAGAAGAAAGACATCTAAAAGCCCATTGCCATCAAAGTTTACTGAACCGACAGTTATTCAAAGTGTAGAAGCAATAAATGAAGAAGTGCAAAAGCTAGTCAAAAAAACTAATGTCAAAGGTGAAAATGGTTGGACAAAAATTCTTGCATTATCTGGAAAAATGAATGAAGAAGAAATTGCTAGATGGAAAAAATTAATAGATCATCCTGTGAATTTTAATTTATATGAAATGGTAAAGAATGCTGGATTATTAGAAGAGATAAAAGTTGAAAAACCTGAAACCATTAGGCAATCTGGTTTTAGAAATCAAGAATTGAGAAATACATATTACAGAATTTTTAGACCAGAATTTGATCCCAGTACAGGCTTACCATTTTTATCACCATCAGAAATGAAATATCTTGAAGAAAATTTTCCTGGACAAGATGTAAGAAATATTCCTTTTGATGTAGACAGAAGAGTTAATTTTATCAAGCGCTCTCAAATAACATTAAGAGACAACTACGCAAAAGATAGACTTTACGAATTTATTCAAGAAGGTTATGATGGCCCTGGATTAGCAAAAATAGTCCATTCTGATTCTTTACCATTAGACCCAGCAGGTTTAGCTATAAAATTTTACTTTAAAAGTATTTGTAAGGATAATCTTACTCAATTTAGAAGTGATTTAAAGGATATAGGTTTAACAGAGTTGAGTGACGCTTTAGCATCTTCTAATCATTTTCCTGATCCAAATTATGATGATTTAGGACTCACAACTAGGTCAACACAAGAAGCAAAAATTATTCAAATTTTAAGAGAGCAATTTGGTATTGATGCTATTCCTTACCAAGTTTTAGTTCCTATTCCTACTGACTGTCCAACTAATGCTAATAATTTTGATATAGATTTTATGATATATGTAGATGTTTTAGAATATATCGATCCAGTTAATTTTCAGCCAGTTATAAAGTCAAAAGTAATGTTTGTTGGAGAATACTTTGGCTATGATAGTGATGATATAAAAACAATTATAGACCAGGGTAAACCTTGGTTAGATCCTGATGGAAATGTGTTTACTCCTCCACCAAAAATTAGTACTCAAACTGGTGAAGTGATGAAAGAATATGAGCCTCTTGTACCTGGTGTTAAAACAAGAATAGGTAACATTTATAAGCTCAAAACATTATGGAAAAAAAGAACTTACTCCACACTTGCTCATATTGTGGGTACTGAAGCTTTAAGTTTTGAAAAAGAAGACTTAAGAATTCCATACAATTCAATTGCACAGAAATTAGACGAAAAAAATATTATTTACTCTTATCCAGGCTGTAGCACAACAAACAATTTTTGTAAAGCTAAAAAGATGATTGAAAACAGTGTAGATTTTGAATTGCAAGCAAATCTTGACAATCCAGAATTTCGTAAGATGATTGTAAATGATGATAAAAGAAAATGCATACGTGCAATTGATTCTGCAATTTTACATTACAAATTACAAAACGCAGTAAAGCAAGCAAAAAAAGAATTTATTGGCAGAGCTGGGTTTGATAGACAAACTATAAAAGAACATCATGACTATGTTGAAAGCATTAAGAACAATATAGACAATGCTTCAAGAATAATTATAAGTCCTAACTCATCCACAGAACAGAAGATTTCTGCTCAAACAATGATAGAAGCTAATCAAAGAGACTTGGCAACATTAGAAAATTCTCCATTGAAACTTTTCAAATCAAGAGTTGATGAAATTTTGTCTGAAAAAGAACATGTTGAAAAAATACAACAATTTGAAAGACTCAAAAGTTCTATTGAAAACGGTAGTATGCCAACTGATTTGAAAGAGTTGAGAAAATTATTGGTGGGAATTGACGAGGGTATTTTTGGATTTGTTCCAGACCCAGAAAAACTATAATATGGCAATTTACACATCTAATCATATAGGCAAATGGCACTGGCTAAAATATGATAATAACATAGTTTTAGTTGAAGAATTTACATCTAATTCTGCCAGAGCGGTTCAGCCTAAAAGTTTAATTCAAGGTGATGCTGGTGTCAATGTAATGTCATATAATGGATTGACTCAAACATGCTCTTTGTCTTCAGATGTTTTATTACAAATTCCACAAGGAAAAATTAGTTTCAATAGCTCTGTTCCATCAGTAGTGATTCCACCTTTTAATCCTGGATATCGTGATGTTTTTGATTTGCTCATTACTGATTTTGGAATTATTAAGTCAAATTTATTCAATCAATCATTTATTCAACCTAGAAATTTATTAACATCAGCATCTATACAAATTGGTAATACTATACGTTGTTCTTTAAATTACAACTGTTATTTTGATCAATTGTTTCAGCAAATCGAATTTGCAGAATATTTTCCACAAAATTTTGATTTTTTAGCTAGAACAGCAAAAAATTATGATTGCAGATTTTATGCTACAGAAGGAAACGATCAAATGTTGAGAGTTTTATCTGGAAGCATAAACATAAATGTAACATATGCAAAGGTTTATCTCTTAAATTTGGAATCTGATTATCCATTGTATTCTCCTGAAGCTTATGAAGTATCAGGAACTATTACTGTGCCAACAAAAAACTGGTATGAAATGAGAGATTTATTTGATTCTAAACTTGTATCTAATGTTAATATATCTTTATTGATTGGTAATAGATACTTAAGATTAGGCCAGACAGTAATAGAAGATAGTTTAAATCTTACAATGAACGATAATTTGATGACTGCGGAAATTTCATTCAAAGGATATGCAAGAATATAATGCCAATTTTATCTGCAGAATTACTATCGAGCTATTACGCTATATCACTAAATGGAAAATCATACATACTTGATTCGTGGAATGAAAATTTACAACAAGATGTAAATAGTAAATCTTTCATTCAAGGTGATATTGCTAACCGAGTTGTTGAAGTAAGTAATCCAGTTCATCAAGCAACAATGTCTGGACCTATTTTACTTTTGAAAGATCTTGACGCTGAATTGAAAACTGTGGACAATGCTTACATAAATGTTACAGACGCAAATAAAGATCTTCCACCATATGGTATTTATGATATTTTTGATTTAATTTTGGAAAATTTATCTCTTGTATCTAGACCTGTAAATGAACTTACTGATTTACCTTATTTTATAGACAATGCATCTCTTTCGCTAAATTTTTCGGAAGTTATGTCTACAGTTACATTAAATAGCGTGTATCCAGAAGGCTTTGAGAGAACACAAACTTTGGGCTTTAGCAAATCTACAGCTGGTAAAAGTTTCGTGGATGCAAGAATTTTAGGAAGAACAGTCAAATTTTGGGATTTTAGATTTAGAATTTTTGGTGATTTTTATGCTCTTACTCAAGCTAATATCAACATTAGTGTAGTAAGTGATAGAAAAACTTTTGTTGGCAACAATTTTTACAATGGAAATACAAATCCAGATTATATAATCACTGGCTATTCTATTTCTGGAGATGCTGTCATTACCATACCTCCTTTCCAATTTGAAAATTTCAGATTATATCAAGCACCAGGTAGTTTCAATGTCTTTCAAAATTCTATAGGTATGGGATTAATTGATACATACAGAGGGCATAGATTTATTGACTTTGGAAATTATCTTATTTTGCCAAGAATTGAATTAGATATGAGATCAAGTCAAATGATAACAGCCAGAATTAGTTTCAATACATTTGTTAGAAGAACTTTCTAGCAACCTGTACAAATTTGGTATGCAAGATTTTTTAAAATTTCATCTAGTTTGTGAAGATGAAAAAAATTATGAAGACCTACCAGATAATACTTTAATTTTATCATTTACAATTCCAGGAAGACCATCCACCAAGAAGACTTCTCAAAGGGTTGTTAGAAGAGGTAAATACACTAAAATTTTACCTTCTGCTCTTTATGAAAGATATGAATTACATTGCAAAGAATATTGTGAATATTTCTGGCAAAGATTGAAGTTAAACCCTATTGATTTTGGTATTGGCATTAAACTCAAGGTTTATTTAGATTCTTGGATTGTCGGCGATGAGTGTGGATATCAACAAGCACACGGAGACATAATCCAAAAGCATGGAATTATAGCTGACGATATGTGGATTCATTGGATGGACAGAGATTCACATATGATTAATTACGATAAAGAAAATCCCAGAATTGAAGTGGAAATTTATCGTTATAGACATCCCAAAGAGCAATTTAGAAATGAAAAATTAGAAAAGGAAGCAATAAAGGAAGCAAAGAAGAAGAATAAAACAATCAAGGAATAGTGTATGAGTAATATTATAATTGTTGATTTCAGAGACAATGAAGACTTTGAAAATCATCCTTATATATCGTATTTGAAGCAAACTTTAAATATGATTTCTTATCTTGAAGAAGCTGCTGAATTGTGGAAATTGAATGACTTTTTTGTTGAATGTGTTTCTGATTATTTACAAATAAAAAGAGAAAGAGTGTTTGTTACTAGGCTATGGGATATTCCAATTGATTTATCATCAAATAGAGTTGGAATTATTACTAGCCAATCTTTCTTCCCAATAATTAAGACATAAAAAAAGCAGGCTTTACAGCCTGCTTTTTATCAGTTTGAAAGATTACGAATTAGCTACGATGTAATGTGGCTCTGTGTCAGTGATTGTAAACTCACCAGAAACACCAAGAGGCTCAACAATTTCCTTCATTCGCTCTTGAAGTGCTGCGGTGTTCTCGTTAAGAGCTTCATTGATTGCACTCAATTGCTGTTGTGCTTGCTGAAGCTGTGCTGCATACTGTTGTGCAACATTAACAAACTCAAGAACATCAGACTTCTGTGCCTTAAGCTCGAGCAATGATTGGCGCATAGAAACTAACTCAAGATACTCATCGTGAGAGATTGCTGGCTGCTCTTCACTAACAACTGCTGTAACGTCTGTAGACTCGTCCATTTGATATATATCCTTTTGATCCCTTGATCTGTATTATGATACCTGATTAATTACTTTTGTCAACCCTTGATATCTGAAAGTTGACAAGGTATCATCCATATATCTTTATACAATAAAGGCAAGAAATGAAAACAATTTTTTTAAGCCCATCAGATCTAGCTTTCTTACTAGATGATAGTCCTTGGGGATTTTATCAGAAATACAATCTAGGTATCAAGCGTCCTCCAGTAATTATTCCACGCATCTTTACAGTTATTGATGTATTGACAAAAGTTTGCTGTGAAAATAAGAATATGACGGAATTTGATCCATCTTTTCCTGATGCAGTCTTAACTGGAGCAGATCAATGGGTCAAGAGCAAACCTATCATAAACCCTGATTTTCCTGATGTTGAAGTTATTCTACGTGGAAAAATTGATGGTGTTTTGAAATTTGCTGATGGATCTCACTCTGTGATTGATTTTAAAACTTGTGAAATTCAAGAGAAAACTTTACAGAAATATGTTCGTCAATTATCTTGCTATAGCTATGCTATGACAAATCCAAATTCTGCATCAGATTATTCTGTAAAGATAAATGACAAAATTGGCCTTTTTGTATACGAACCTAATAAGTTTACTATTTCCGAAGATGGATCTGCTAATCTTGGTGGAAAGTTGAAGTATATTCAATATGATCTTGACTTGAATGTATTCGAAGATTTTATCAAAAAAGAAGTAATTCCTCTTATTGCTGGGAAAGAACCACCTCCAACTGATGAAGATCCTTGTTGGGTTTATCTGAAGCAATTTGGATTTGAATACGAGGAAGATTAAAAACTGTATCAGAATACTAAATAAGAAATTTAGTATTCTGATTTTTTAACTATGAGAAAAAACATAACAATTTACAATCATAAAAAGTTTGCTGATGCTCCTGGCTCAAATGCTGGTACGGGGACTGCAAAAGGTACTAGTGCAAATCCTGCTAAACCAAAACCAAAACCTAACTTTAAAGATCCAAAGTATGTCAATAGTTTACTTTTGAAATCTGATGCTCCACAACAATTAGCATTTTTGGCTGTAAGGTCAGAATTTGGGGATGATAATTTGTCAAAAATAGGTAAAAACAATCCACAATATGACAAAATTGTTTTTACTCTTGATAATGTAAATAAATATATAACTTTCCTTCAAAGTCTTGGCACTGTAAGAGGAATTAACATGGTTGATTTAGGCAAAGCGCAGCAAAAAGCTATTGATTATGTCACATCAAAAATAGACAGAAATACACAGCCTCCATCTAACGCTGGCCCTGGAGCTGGCACTGGAGTTACTCCCTCTGCACAAGCCCCAGTTTTGTCTCCAAATCAAGTAGCACAACAACCACAAGTTACACCTGAACAAGCTGATGTTTATTTATCATATATAATTCCTATTCTTGAAAATTTTTCAAAAGATCAAACGAAGCCGAAAATATTTACTCAAAGATATTCAAGTGAAATTGATGAAATTACAAATGGTTTGGGTGTCTTGAGAAATGGAAATGATCCCAAATATTTTAAAAAATTAGAAGATTTTAACAAAAGAATTGGTGATTTGTCAATATTGTTCAATAAACTTATGTACCCAACTGGCACAACCCAAGCTGGAAATACCACTTTCGTAAATGATTGGTACACATTTGGTAATCAGATTATCAACGAAATTCAAGCTGGTTTAACCATAGAATCAAAAGAAAAAGTACAAAAAGACATTGGTATTTTCCAAACTGAATTCTTAAATAAAAATCCTGGAAATACGGATATATCTGGAGTTGCTAATAAAGTCAATCAAGCTATTGATAAATTTAATATAGGTAAGGCAGTCGAAAAAGATAAACTTACAAGATTAAGATAAAGGGCAATTTTAAGTAGTTGTTAAAATAAAAATTATGTTTACAAAAGATTTTATTAAAATTAGTCAAGTACTTGATAAATATGGCATGCACAAGCAAGCCGATGATTTGTTAAGAATTGCTCAAGCAAAACCTGCTCAAAAGAGTCCTGTCAAACCTGCCACTAAACCTGCTGCTAAACCTGCTGCTAAACCTGCTGCACCTGCTGCAAGCCCAGCTCTCATAGTGGATCCAACTATACAAAATAACAGAATTGATTTTTACACCAAGGCTATCAATAATTTGAGTTATGTTGATCCAAAGAGAACAAAACTAAGAACTAGGACACAAATTAAAGAACAAGCTACCTATCTCAAAGATCAGTTAAATCTTCAATATACAAATAATTTATTAGATTATCAGTCATATAAATCACTTATTGATGGACTAGGGATAAAAGCAAGAAGTGAAGGTTTTTCAGATTTTGATAGCACACCTTTGAAACCAATAAATCCAACAGCTTTTCCATCCAATATCAATGAAGAAACTCAAAAAGTAAGAAATCAATCAATTATTCTTGCTAATCCAGTTGAGGGCATAACTGCTGCTGGTGAAAAAGCTTTTTCAAATAGGGAAGATAGAAACTTACCAGGTTTAGTTCAAGAATGGAATAATTATTTTGATTTTAAGAAACCTATTGAAGCACAAATTGAACAAATGAAAGCTTTACTTCCTGAAGATCAACTTAAGAAACTGAATGACACTCTTGCAGCTTCAACATCAGCAGTAACATTTAAACAAGATCTTAAAAAAATAATAAGTGAATTTCAAGGAAAAAATCAACCTACACAACAACTACGACAACTTGATGCTACATTGTCTCAAGACACAGCCAAATCATTTGAAGAACAATTGCAAGACAGAATAAATAAGATTAAAAAAGATACTCCTGGTGTAGACACTACACAACTTGAGCAACTTCTTGCAAAAGTAAGATCTCCAGAAGGTTTAAAAGCTGGTGATTTTGGCAATTCAGGCGCAAATGCTACAGAAATTTACGGTGTAGAAGCAAAGCCTCAAACTACTATCACTGGAACACCTACACCTCCATCAGGCACACCCGCTGCACCAGCAGCACCTACAAAACCTACAGCACCAGCAGCACCACCAGCACAAGCAGCACCACCAGCACAAGCCCCGAATCGATCATAAAATGCCAAAGCCAGTACATGATTTAGTAGATAAATTGTTAGATGATCCTGATTTTTATCCTGAAAAATCCAAGGACGACAGAGAATCTACAGCATGGGCGATAGCATATTCAAATTACAATAAGAATAAGAAAAGAAAAAAGAAATCTTTCAATATGAAAGAATATCGTATAGCACAAAAACCAGATCAATAGATCTGGTTTTTTATTTATAATAGTTTTATGACAAAACTATCGCTTATTATGCTTACTAACACTGTAAACAATGATATTTACAAGATGACACAAAATGCATTAGATTCTCTTCATAATTCAATTGGATCTGAAAATTTTAATGTAGTGTTGGTGGAATCAAACAAAGATAGAGAATGGGACTTTCAACACGTAAACTTTTATCTTAAGCCACCAATTGATTTTAATTACAACACTTACTTAAATATCGCAATTGAAAACTGTGATTCTGAATATATTGGAATTGTTAATAATGATGTCAATTTTCATAAAGATTGGTGGGTCAAGATGGAAGCAGCAATGATCAAGAATGAACTTGATACAGCTTCTCCTAGATCACCAACAGAGCAAGTAGGAATTGTTCCAAGAGCTGAAATTAAGCACAGATATACACCAGAAACAATGGTAAGAATTGGCTTTGACCTCATTATCAATTTCTGTGGTTGGTGCTGGATTATGAAGAAAGAAGTGAAAGATTGGCTCTTTCCATTAGATGAACAATTTGCTTTCTTTTTTCAAGATAATGACATCATTATGAGATTACAAGAAAAAGGCTGCAAACATGGAATGGTTGCAGCTTCTAAAGTGGATCATTATGGGCAAAGATCTCATGGAACGTTTAAGAATCAAGAAGAATATATGAAGAATACATTTGCACTTGAAAAGAATTTTATAGAAAAATGGAGGCATCGAATGTGATGCCTCCATTTTAGTTTCACTTACCGATTAAAGATAATTCTTTGATTACGTGTTCAGCTAGTGCCTTGGTGGTGTTATACTTCTTCATATGATCCATAACTTCAGCTTGGAAATACTCATAATTCTGATCAAGCCACTTCGGATCATTCTTATCAAAGAAAGCAACCTTGGTCAACAATGCTTTTGGAAAACGCATCATGGTGTATCTAGGTGAATTCATAATTTCTGGGAATAGAGGAACACAACCATTTCCCATGATTTCATAATGTCTCAAACAATCCCAACCAGCTTTTGGCATAGTGTAAGCATACTTTGAGAACATATAATCCTGATAGTATTCAGCTTCTGTATTGAAAACATAAGTCTTACGATCACGAGGATCACTATGAGCAACACGACGCTCTTTCTTCTGTCCAGCATTTACTTTATTTGTTGGAAAAGCAAAGCTAATTGGAAGAACGTGTTGCATGTATTCTTGAAGATGCACTTGCTTATGATCAGGATATAATTCACGCTTAAAATAAACTACACCATCCTTGACTCTTTCTTCAAGGAACATATTGGTATCTTCACCATCTACAAAAACAATCTTCTTCTTGTCGTAATTTTCAAGAACAAGTTGAAGATGATCTTGACAACGCCAGATACTTCCATAAACTACATAATCAAAATACTTATTACGAATCTTCTTGGTAATATCTTCACGGTCAGCATTGTCAGAAGTAATATTGCGACAAATTGTAAAACCACGTCCATATTCAGTGGCTAATTGCTCATCAGAATAATCGGAATAAAGATGAAATCTCTTATTGCAATCAACAACATCATCACCGAAAAGCTCCTTAAGTCCAAGAAGCAAACAGTCATCTTGATAATCAGTTAGCCAAGGAAATTGCTCTGATCTTTGGTTTCCAGAAATATATAGAATCTTCATATAAGTATTGTACACTCCGAAGCAAAATTACGCTCTCACTTCAATTGTACATTTTACATCAACTTCATAATCAATGCAAATGTCAGCTAATTTGTTTAATAAATTTAGCTGCCCTATCATAATAAGATTCATAGGTTTAGGATCTGATATAGAAATTAATTCCAGCGCAGTTTCAATTCTTTTTTTCAAAGCCACTGGATTATAAGATTTATTTTTTGCGATATTTAAGGAATACAAAACTGGCAATATGTATTCGTCAGTGATTTCTAGTTTATTTGTGCCATCTTGTAAATCACACATAAATAATTGAAAACTATATGCAACAAGTGGCTTGTCTTGAATTATAAATTCACGGCAAAACTCGTGATCATAATTGAGCTCGTATTTAAAGCTATTTTCTATAAGAATTTTTTCCCATTCTTGCATTGTTCTACGATTATTTAGTTCTAGAATATCTTGCAATAAAACGAGCATAATTGAGCTATAGTTTGATGGTGGGATAACTTGTCCTTTCCACAAAACATTTTCAGCACTGGGATGATGTTTGATATCAGGTTCGAAAACTAAAAGTGTATAGCCCATAATCTTATTTTACATTAAGATTATTCTGGGACAATTAGTTTCTGGTAAGTTTCAAAAAATTCTTGAGAAGCAATTCTATATACTTCAGTGTAATAAGGTGATGGAGATACAATGTAATCTCCAGGTTTGAGAGACATCAATCTGCCCCATTTTGCAACAAATTCTAGTTCTGAACCATAGTATCTACAAGCAATAATTTTACCTTTTGGGATATATACAGCGCCTTGATCATGATAATAGAAAAATTTATATCTACTAAAAAGCATATCACAAGGAACTATATATTCTTCTTGGCATTCTGTTTGTAAATTTTTAACTACAAAATCGCCTTCTTTTGCATAATTTGTAGTTTCTAATCCATCAGCAGTCCAGGTTTCTATATATTGATTTAAATGGGCAGGATAAGCATAAATTAAGCAAGTTTTAAAATACTCTTGTCCATTGTCTCTTATCTCGGGAAAAAAATAAGAGTATGCTTCCTGTTGTGTCATTATAAATATATACTGGGTGAAATAAAAAAGACCCTGATTATTCAGGGTCTTTTTCGTTAAAGTCAAATTTTTGCTGTCCAGAAATCAAACTATTAAGTTGTCCAGAATTATCGAATCCGTGTGTAAAAATATTTCTGGCTGATATCAAATCTTCTTTGGATAATTCAAGCTTTAAAAACTTCATCAAAGCATCAAATCTTTCCTCATTTTCAGCAGGTGTGGATATTGAATTATGAAGAGTAAACATTCCACTATCCATACCTAAACCATAAGTTTCAGGTCCAAATTCAAACTTATCATAAAGCAAGCCTCTATAAGAACCACCATCTTTGAAATAGTTTTCAAAAATAGTGTTGGTGATATGAAAGAATAATAAATACTGATTATCAACATCTAAAGCTTGAAAATATTCTTTAGCTTTTTGCTTGTATTCTACTAAAGCTTCTTCTTGAATTTTTAATAATTCTTTATGTTCATCTGAATTTGAATATTCAGTGTATGAATTATAAATTTTGCCGTTTACTTCAAATGATTTACTCATTGGATTACCTGTGCTTTCTCGAATTGAATCTTCTTTGCGTTGTTTGATATCTTCCCAAGTCATATTACTCTTTTACAAGTTCAATATGAATACACTGGGCTTCTTCTTTTCTAAGTGCAATATGACTTTCTCTGCAGTTAACCACCATCATATCCGTATGCTGTTTATTAAGAATTTTTATTTCACAACCAGGGTTAAAACCTAATTCAGAAAGTCTTGTTCTGACAGTTCCGCATATTGATTCAATCCTATAAGTTTCACCAGCAGAACCATCAAATAAAGTCATTTCACCACCACAATTCAAACCAAAGTTTAGAAAGATATTCTACTGCTAAACGAACATCATCAGTGAGCTTTTTTCTTTCTTCAATATCTACTGAATTGAAATATTTATCTGTAGCATAATAGTTTTCAAAAGCTTGTATGATAAATCTCAATTTTTCGTAATAAGATTCTTCAGTCTCACCATTTGCAATTCCATTATTAACTTCCATAAATCTTTTCAATCTAGGAATGATAAATAATGCCATAGAGCGATCTAAATGCCAAGTCTCAGTATCATCAAATCCATTCTCAAATCTTTGTTTTTTATGTCTTTCCAATTCGATAGTGCCATTTTTATAACACTCTTCAGCGACACTAAAGCAAATATTATTTAATGCCTCTGGCTTTATAGATAATTGCAAGTAGTCTTTTGATTTCTTCTGGGTCGATTTTGATTCTTTTTGGCTCATCATCTTTACTCATTTTCTTCTTTATTGGCTATATCGTAATAATTCATTCCATTGCGCAAACACCATACAGAAAGAGCACCCAAAAGAAAATCTGATGGTAATGTTCCAGTGGTTTTCCATACGTGAGTTATAGCTACCAAAGCAACTACATACCAAAGTAAACCTGCAGCCTTGTTGTTGTCAATTTTATCTTGCATAATATATATTATATCATAAAAAAAGAAGGCTGCAAGGCCTTCTTTTTATTTACTAAATTCTTGAAAATAGGGGCATTTTTGATAGCCAGATCCATCTCGAACCCAACCATTTCCTTTGCACTTTTCTTTACCTTTTCCAAGACAATCACAAACTCCAATTGGTTTACCATTTCTAATAATCATATTGTCAATTTTAGCTTGCTCTTCTGGTGTAAGGTCAAGAAATTCAGCAATAGATCCTACACGGAATCCAGCTTCTTCTAAACGCTTCTTTTTTTCATCAGTCATCGTATTCGTCTTCTTCGTCATCAGAATCATCTAATGCTACAGCCAAATCCCCTGGAATTACATCCCACATAAAACCCTTATCTTCAAGAGTGTCTGTATTCCAAGGTTCTAATTCTTCAAGCCACTCTCGATAATCTTCATATTTCTCGTTGTAAAGGTCTTGAAGAGTATCAAAATCCAATTGATATTCTTTGCCGTAATACTTCATTGCTTTGTCAAAATATCGACAATCAGAATCAATTTCAAGATAAGCATAGCCTTCTTCATTAATAGGGTCTCTGCTAGTACCAAGAAAAGAATAATCACTAATAATGTCAATGATATTCAAATCACTAATAAGTTCAAGATCAACTTTCCAATAATCGTGTCTACCACAATCAATAGCTTGAATAATTACTTTTTCCATAACTGACCTTTCGATTGATTATATCTTACCTTCAACTTTTTTGCACATTTCATCAAAAAACTCAAAATCATCATCTGTAGGTGGGAAAAGTTGGAAAATTCTATATTCAGTAAGAATTCTTCCTCTTTCTTGAATTTCTTCTAATGATGGTAATTCTGGCACTTCATTATTATTAACAGATTCATCTCTCATAGCTCGCCATTCAGGTTGATCGCATTCACAATCAACTGTACATAGTGACTGACCACATTCAGGACAGATTGCTGTATTGACCTTGCATTGCCAACAATAACTCCATTTCAAATCTTCTTTAGTCATTCGGATATACATTCTTTGGTTCTATAGTTAAGCTGTAATTAACATTTTCTTCTTCAAAACAATACCTAAATGCATCAAGAAATTCTTTTCTATCATTACAATAAAGCTTCTGAAGCATTTCAACCATTTCTTCTTCTGAAACTTCTGAATCTTCATCAGCAGTTATGTCAATGTCAAAAGATAAGTTTAATCTATATTTAGCCATCTATTCCTCATCTTTAAAAAGTAATTGATCTTTGAATTTTAAACAATGTTCACAATTACAATCTTGAAATTCTTCCCAATCATCATCAGCTAACAATTCACGGATAAAATTTTCTATTGTGTATTGATAACACCATTTTGAATGCATTTCAAAAAAATTGTTGAAATGTTCTCCATAATCATTACTTACTTCAATAGGATACCATTTGATTATAGAAGAAAATTCACCAGCCATAAAAGCAACTTTGTGATCGCCAGCTCTTCTTACTCTTGTTGCTTTATGCTCTTTGATAAGCTTGATAACTTCCCAACCTGTCATTCTAATATTTCTCCATTCTCAACAGCTTTAGTATAATCTTTAATAATTTTTTCAGCAAATGGAGGGCAAGGTGATGGTCCTGTCAATTCTCTTATTTTATCGAATATTTCAATCCAATTATCATCATCGACTAAATCAATAGTAAATTCTTCTTCTTCACCTGTGTCGTGATTTAAATTATGCCATAAACCTTGCAAACTCCATATCTTAATCTCAAGGGAAGAGTCATTACTATTTATATTCCATTCTAAAATGACATCATCTCCAACAGCAAATATTTTGGGTAAAGATAAATCTCTGGGATAATTTTTGGTCAAGAAATCAGAAAGCAAAACCAAATCTTCAGTGTAAAGTTCAGTGTATTCATTTGCTATCCAACCATTTGAAAATATTTCTTGAAATCTATCCCAAAAAAATGTGAATTTTTCTTTCATTCTTCAATATCCCAATAATCAATATCCCAATCATCAGCTATAAGATCACGATGTTCTAAATCAAGAGCCCAAGTCATAAGTTCACAATCTTCGCTGTAATGATATACAAAAGTTTCTTCTTCTTTGTCATAATATAAATATTTATCTTCCCAGGAGGTTCTTGTGATAGGTTTACCTTCTATCAAAGCATCAAATACTTCTGTAAATTTCATTCCACTATCTCTCAATCTTCATACCAGTTTCTTTTTCAAATGCTCTAATATTTCGCTCTCTCGGAGTAAGATCTTCAAGTTGATCATACGCTTCTTGTAAAACTGTGATGAATTTATGCAGCTCTTCTTTGTTCAATACAATTAAATCAGAATTAGTGTAGCCATCAAATAAAATCTTGAAACGATTTTTCCAAGAAAGTTTGCCATCATTGAATCCATACATCCATAAACCTAAATCTACAGAATTATATTCATTTACTTTTACGTGCAAAGAATGAGATCCACAATCGCAATTAATAATTTCAGTTTTCATAATTATTCTTGGCTAACTTTCTTGAGAGTGTATTTTGCTTCCATAGGTAATATAAGAAATTTTATCTCCATCCAATCAGTTTCACCAGATTTATGCTTAACTTTATTTTGAAGTTTGTTATCCTGAAATCTCCAATATGTGGTGTTCTTCTCATCCTTAACACACAAAATATGCCCAGAATTTAATATTTCAATTACCTGTGTTGGAATAGGAAGCATCAATCAACCTCAAAACTTTTTCTAAAGTTTTCCCTTACATTTTGATCCCATAAGAATTTAGACGCAAATCCAATAGTGCCAGAGTCAAAATGAATCCAAACAGTTTTGCCATCATCAGAAAGACTTACTTCGATAATATCATCTTTGTCGTATTGAAATTCTTCACAAAAAATATGGGCAATTTTTAATAAATATTTTTTTAATCTAACAAAACTATAAATACGCCCTCTGATATATTGTTCACTTAATATTTTTGGATCAGATTGCATTCAGTACTTCCCTAAACAAATCAGCGCCATTCATATGATTTTGCTCCCATTCTTCAGCATTGCCATCATCGCTGACAAATTTATAAGCTGTAAAATTAAAACCAAATATTTTGCACACTTTAGCAATTGAATAAGCTTCCATATCTACTATTGGTGCTGTTGGATTTTCTTGAAATTTATCAGCTGTACTACAAAGATATCCACTCATTGCTTCATTAAACTCTATGAGATTGGGTATGTAGGGATAAATTTCTTCATCATAAGGAGTAATGCCAGTACTATCTACTAAAGGTCTAGCATCCATATCAAATTGTTCAAATTTAGTACATTTATATAAAATATTTTTTACTAATACTTTCGAACCTGCTGAACCATAATTGTAAACAATTGTATCTTCAGGATTGTAAAGAGGTAAAGTTTTTGTTGCCATGATAGCAGCATTAACTTTACCTACTCCGGTGTATACAACAGTAATATTAGGATGGTCAATTTGAAACTCTGAAGGAAGAGCAACAAAAACAATAATATTTTTTATCATATATTCATCAATCTTAAAACAAGAAAAAATAAAGCACTCAACATTCCGCTTATTACTAGCAAAGAAGATGTAAATTGCAAGAATGATCGATCTTTTACAACCACAGTCTTATATGCCCCTATGAGAAAGTAAGACCAACTCATAAGAGCAAATAAGAAGACAATGGATAGAATTATAATCTTAATATTTTCCATCTTTTATGTCCTGTTGATGTTTATCCACTTCTGCCACAACATCAACACTTTCCCAATCATCAGCAATTAAATCTAAATAAATAAGCTTACCGTATCTAGCGTATTTACCAACACCCCAGTCAGGATGCCAACTTTTACGTCTGATTGTTTTTCCAGCATTTAAATCATCCAAAACGTCTTTGAATAATTTATTTGGAACCACTACCCAATCTTCAGCAAAAAGATCTTCAGTGGTGATTGTAGATTCTGCGTGATCATATTTTTTAGGAAATAATGTAAGACTAGGATTACCTTCTCTTGACATCATTTTGCCATGTCCTAACATTTTGATAGCCCAATTGATATCCCTCTTAAGTTCAATATTATTCACCTTGAGAAAACTATCAAAATTACTTCCAATATGTTTGTTCTCTATAGCATATGGCAAATAATCTTCACCTGGATCTAAAGTGTATGGGAAATTAGTCTTATCTAACTTAGCTGCTTTCCAAGTTTTACTACTGTTTTGGTAATGCGTAAATTCTTTAACTTCTCCACCCCATTGTTTGGTTTCATAATAGTATTTATATGTCTTACCGTTGACATAAGCAAAGCCATACTTCTGCCAATTAGTACCATTAGAACGAGGATCTTCTTCTGCTAATAAATCGTGGTAGATATAACATCCGTGTTTTTGCATCATATCCATAGCAGCTGGAGTATTGTATTCAGTGTATTCAATATTATAATCATAAAATTTGCTTACATCTTTGACATTCATACTTTTACCTGTTCGCTTTTCAAACTCACGAATTCTATTGTGATAATACTCTTTTTGATTCTTAGGTAAGTTTTCCATATCTTATAATACCATAAAAAAATGAACCTGTAAGAAATCCTTACAAGTTCATTTAAACGAAGAAAACTATATCTTAAAATAATTTCACATCAGGAAAACTTGTCAATACTTCAAATCCCATATTGTCCCAGTGTCTTTCATCAGCAAAAGGTCTGAAATTAATCCAATATGAGTTGTCGGGGTTCCAAGTTTTTTGTTCAAATACTTCTAGCCCAGTGTGATAAATCAAGTGAGCAAAGTTGACATTTATTTCATCAAATGGGAAATCAACAGGCAATGGAGAATCAGCAACTAAATATCCATCTTCTATAATAACAACCCTATTTTTAGAAACATATAAATCAAACTGTACTCTTCTATCTAATCCCTGCCAAGTTCTGTTTAAGGGATAGTCTCTTCTCTCGACACTAGGTCTAAAGAATATTTCACCCTCATATTTACCTGACACTAAATTAAGTTTGGATCTATAAATGATAGCGCCTGAACGGTTATCACAATAAGCATCCATCAATTTGTTCAATGAATCTTTTGATGATTGCTTTGTCCACCAGTTTTCAGAAGTAAAGTTAATATCATCTATAAGCTTGAATGTTTCTGGTGTCCACTCATATTCAGCAGCACCACCAAATTCACCAAATCTAATCCAGCCTGAACTTGGAGTATAATTGGATTCTAAATTAAATGCTGGAAACTTACTACCATCAATAAACTTGGATGACAATTTTGCATTTACTTCTCTACCATTTTGAGTAAGAGAATTAACTACAAATGTTCCAACCTTATATTCTGTCTTATAATCAACTCTTCTATAAGGTGTTGGATAGCTAAATATACTTCCTCTGTCAGCAAACTTCACTGGCACTCTATATGATTTTCTTGAGCCATCTGTATTGTAGCCAGTATCAACATTTATTTCGTGATTACCAGCTCCAATCGCCCATCTGAATAATTTTCCAGACTTTGTGTTCATAGCAATTTTGTCTGCTGCTTTACCTGAATAGACAGTTTCTCCAGCAGGTAATAAAAGAATATCACACCATCTTCTGCCACTAAAATGGGGATCAACTTCAAATGTAAGGTGAAGAACTTTGTCTCCAGCTATATTTGCAGTTTTCTTTGGACTCATCAACATTACACCATTGCTAACGTGTGGTGGAGTTGATGATAGTCCAAGTGTTCCTCCATCATAAATTGTATCCATAAAGTGAGAACCCATCAAGAATACAGTAGAAGCACTAGTGTCAAGGTCATCTAAAAAGAAAGACCATTTATCATTTTCATACCATCTTAATATAATGTCGCTTCTATTCCAATATTGCCAACTAGGACCACCAAATCTTTGAGCAACAATATCTAATTTTTGAGGCATTTGAACAATAGGTTGGAAATCTCTAAAGTTATCAAAGAAAACTTGCTCTCCAGTCAATGTTTTTTGGATAGTATGAACTTTATATGGCGCTGATTTTGTAAGTACTATTGGATTATTTGATGGATCTCCGTGGCCATTTATACCAGCATGAATTTCACCACTTGGGCCACTAGCACCAGGCCCAACCATACCATCTATTTGTTGATAAGGACCAAATTTATCCAAAGCTTCTACAATCAAGTTGTATGATTGATTACTTACTAAACCATTCATCTCAACCATATTATAGCCAGATGAGTACTTGACTGAATTAGGATTATTCTCAACGTAAACTCTATAATCAACAGCTCCCGGTACAAGATCAAACTTTACAACAACACTGTCGTCATTAGGTGTAAATCCAGTAATATTAACTGGTGTGCTGATAGATTGAGGTGGACCAAATCTTGTTGAAACGTCTACTGCTGGTCCAAAAGTTTCTTGTTCTTGGAATCCATTTCTATTTACAGATGCAACAACATATCTGTAAGTTTTTCCTGACAAGACATTTGTGTCAATAAAATATTGCGACCATAAACCAGAAACAATCTTGACACCATCTCTATAAATATTATAACTATTTGCAGCACTCTGATTGAATGCTTCTTGATCTTGCCACTTTATGAAGTTTCTTGGCCTATCATTATTCCATTCAGGAACAGCAACATACTTTCCAGGTGTTGCTGGAGGCTTTGATGTCCAACCAAAGTTATAATTAGGAGCATATTCTCCTCTTGCAATAGCTAAATTAGATGGGAATGATTCTAATCCATTTTTATCAACAGCTGAAACTGTATATGTCCATCCATCTTGAAAAATAAATTTGTCAATAGTAAATGAATTGGTGTTAGATGAACCTATTTTTGTGCTATATCTATAAATGTTATATGACACAGCATTTGGACTAGGATCCCAAGCTAATTGATCATATGCACCATTATTCCAAAAACCAAATGATCTTAAGTTTGTGGGAGCTTCGGGATTCTTAAGTACTAATAAAGGAATAATTGCAGTAGATTTATTCGAAAATTGTAAGTATCCACTAGGCACTACACCGCAAACATAGTAATCCCATTTTTGCTGATACTTTACATTTCTATCAATGAAAATATTCTCATTGTTTGTAAGTTTGGCATAAGGTTTATTGTAATCAGGCTTCACACCTTGGCCAACTCTATATACAAAATAGCGAGTGCATTTAGGTATCAAATCCCATCTTAATTTGACGTGATAATTAGATGGAGTACCCACGCAGTAGCACAATTCTACTTGTGAAGAAAAATTCTTCACTTGTGGTGGTTTTTGCGCAAAAGAATTTGCAATTATAATGTATAAAACACACCATAAAACAATAGCTTTCTTCATATTAATCCCTCCCCAGGTTTATTTTTTAGAACGAGAGCTATTGTTTTATTCTTGATTTAAGGGTGTCCTACTTAAAGATTATTGTATCCTACCTCTTCATAAATTTCCCAAATAGGACCACCATTATTTATGATGTGCTGATGAAGCCTTATAAATTCTTCCCAAGAGTAATAGAATACATTTCCCATACTATCTATTAATCTTTCTTCATCCCTGTAAATATAATAATCTTCAGGCCATTTTCGAGATCTAACTTTCAAATTAAGTGCGATCAATGGACGGGTAATTTGACTAAACAGCTTCACGACATTTCTCCACAATATGCTTAAGGACGATTGCAGCATTATAAGCATCCCAAAAAGGATCGTGCTTTTCTCCAACAAACTTCATTCCTAACTCTGCTAAAGATCGTTCAAGCCCATTATTGTAAGGCTTGCCCATCACTAAACTATAGAGCAAAGATATATTTAAGTATTCATTGGAAAAAGGGTATCTGCATTGTTTCTCACGACATTCAGAATACATCTTCTCATCATCATTACCCCAAGCAGCACAAGGTACAGATTTTGAATTCAAGTCTTTCATAACCATCTTGCACATTTCACCAAAATCTTCACCATTTTCAGCTTGCTCTTTAGTGATACCAGTGATTCTTGTGCAGTATTCAGAAATTTCACTTCTTATGGGCTTGCAAACAACATTGAATTTGTTGCTTATTTCTAGAGTTTTCAAATCTAAAATGCAAGCCCCAAGAGCGATAACTTCACGATATTTATGAAAATTCTCTCGTCCTTCCCAACAAGTGGCTTCAAGATCAAATACTACGATTCGATCACAATTGAAAGTCATTAAGTAAATTTCCCATCTTTAAATCTGTCAATATCTTATCATAATCTAAAGAATTATTTGCCCAATAACTATCACGGAAATATTGAATAGAATCATAGTATTCTGCACGATCTTCATAACCAATAATGACAGGGTCTTCTCCCAAATCATTAAGAATTTTCTGAATCAATAATCTGCCTGTACGACCATTGCCATCTATAAAAGGATGTACCACCTGAAAGAAATGATGGATATACAAGGCTGCATCAAGAGGATTGATAGAACCAGCCTCAACCTCTTTCATTATGTCTTTGGCAAACTTATACCATCGCTCCATAAGAGAAGGTATCAATAAAGAATTAGGACATAATTCATGCCCAATCCAAACATCCACATTACGATATTGACCAGAACTATTTCTCTCCTCAAAGTAAGGTATGCCACGAGTGAGAAATCTATGAATGTCTAATGGGGTGCTTTCACTTAATTCCCAACCATCAGACAGAGCAAAATTGAGAGCCTTAAGATGATTGTCATACATGTGGCAACCAGGATAATTACCCATATAACCTGGCTGCGGATCAATCATATTACTCTCACAAACGAATATATGTTTCCAAGATTTAACAAACATTTTTACACCTCAAACCTTAATATCATATAAAAGCAAACACAACAATATAATAGAATAATATTAAAGTGATACAAATTTTAAATCACAACCAAAGAAGGAGAATGTTATGTCCATCTTATCAAGCTTATTGAAGAAAGCTGCCGGAATTCCAGAAGTTAATCTTAACAAATTACCTTTCGCAAACAAAATTGTCGGAGAGTGGGAAAGCAAAAGTATGGAAGATCTCGTCAAACAACTTCCAAAAGAAACTATCTTCAGACTTATCGATGTTTGCAATAGTGAACTCAAGAAAAGAAGTTGAAAATAGTTAGAAGATTATTTGTTTTCTTTGTAATCGGTTTCATCACTTATCTTTTATTGTCTATGAAATAAAAGATTTATCTGGAGGGAAAGTATGAACGATAGAGACAGAAAACGTGATGCTTTATTTGTAATCTTATATAGCGTCATAGGATATTTGATAATTCTAATAGCGACAAGATAAATTTTAAGTATAATTATCTTATGCACGAATACTTAAATAAAGATTGTATCGAATATCTTCAAACACTGCAAGATAATTCTGTTGATCTTATTCTCACCGATCCACCATACTTTATTGGTTTTGATGGAGGAAAAGGATGGGATAAGCAATGGAATTCAGATCAAGAATATTTAGATTGGTGCGAAAAGTGGTCAAAAGAATGTGCTAGAATCTTAAAACCTAACAAGATGATGTGCGTTTTTGGTACTCTTAAATACAATACATTCTTGCGCTATAGATTAGAAATATTAGACAAACTACCAAACTTCTTCCAACAACCAGAAATTATATGGTCTTATAATTGGGGAGGAAGAAGCAAAACAAACTTTGCTAGAAAACACGAATTTATTTGGTGCTACTCTAAAGAAAAAACTTTTACTTTTAATGCTGATAAAGTAAGAACTGAACGTAAACAAAAAGTAAATATTAGAACTGGAAAAGAATACGAACAAGGAACTATCCCAACCTGTGTATGGGAAAAGAATAATCACACAACTAGCAAAGAATATTGTAATTGGCATCCTACACAAAAACCAATCAGCATACTAGAAAGATTTATTGAAGCATATACAAACCCAGGAGAAACAGTATTAGATATCTTTAATGGCGCTGGATCCACAATGATAGCTTGCGAAAATACTGGACGAATTTTTAAGGGATGCGAAATAGATCCTGATTACTACGAAAAATCAATTACAAGATATACCGAGCTCACTGGACAACAATATAACAATAACTTAATAAAACTACCAGGCAACAAAAGCAAAATAAAGGTATAAATAATATAGAGCATTGAAGCCCTATCCTGTTTTGGATAGGGCTTTTTTATTTGATGGAGACTATTATGAAACTTAATTTTGAAAAAATATTTTTTTACTTTATACTTGTAATTGTTAGTGGTAGTATCGGATATGCACTAAAACCTGTTGAAAATATTGATCAGAAAAGATTAGAAGAACAATATATAGCTCAACAAAAAGCATGCACTCAAGCACAATATATTATAAACAATTACACCAAAAAAAATTACTACCAACCCAAAACTAAAAAAGAATGGGCTATAGAGAGAATGATGAGCAGATGAATACACAGTTAATTTCGTTTATACTTTTTTCTTTTGTATCTGATGAGAAAAAGAAAGAAGAACAAGATGTACACATTTGGCAAGTGATAGACAATCTAATAAAATTTAAAATTAACTAAATTTATATCATCATAGAGAATTGATAGGTGTCAGATGGATAATTTAATTCTTCAATTCTTTCATTGATTATAGATAAAACTTGTTCAAATCTTTCTTTCATTACTTTCTTTGTAGATTTGTCTTTGGAAACATCAATAACTATAAGTTTGATGTTTCTTTTTTTACATTCCAGAACTTTTTCTCTATCAATTTGTTGAACTCTTAATAGTTTTTCAATTCCATAAATAGGTTTGTAATGAAAAATACCATTAAACTCAAATGCTAAATTTAACGAAGGAATATTGATATCTAACTCATATCCGATATGAGTCTTGTTGTAAATAATTTCAAAAGGAAAAATATTGTAAAGATTTTTTTCAATAGCGCATTCCAATTTACTGCGATTACTGCCCCAATCTTTGTAATATTTACGAAGAATTTTATAACAATCTTGAGAACAACAATTTCTAGGACTACGATTTACCTCAAATAAATCTTTAAAAAATAGTTTTTTACAAACTAAACACTCAACTTCTACTTTCTTATTCTTATATTTATTATGGCACTCACTACTGCAGAAAAGTTTTTTACTCCTCGTAAATTGATATAAACTCTTAAAAGTGTTCTTCCCACAACCATTGCAAAAAACTTCAATCTTTTTGGAACTATACTTGTTAGAACAGTCTTTAGAACAAAAATTATTATTGTTTCTCTTCATTTTTGCAGGAGAGTTATAACCAGGAGTTCCACAATAATTACAATCAAAATTAGGTTCAGGCATACATAACTTATACAAATATGTCGGAATAAAATAAGACAAAAAAAACTTAATGTTATTTACTCAATTTGTAGGGTATGATAAAGATATGAACGCAAATCAATTCAAAAATCTAAGTCTAGTATGCTTGGTGCTAGGCTTCGTCTCTATCGCTGGATCAATCGCAATCTGGTACCTCACTGGCGGAAAATCAATGGAAGCACAAGCACACGGAGAAAGATTTGGAATCTTTGTCGGACTCTGGGCTCCAACATTTATGATCCTCTCCAACCGATTTGATAGATATGCAAATGAAAAATCAAACTAAATTCGTAAATTTTATTTTTGGTCTCGTCGTAGTAGTATCAACAATTATTATTCTCAAAGTAGCTTGCGATTAGAATTTTCTTTGGTATAATATAAATGATGGTCCAACTTAGCTCAGAGGAAGAGCAATCGGCTGTGGATTGATAGCAGCTTATTAGAGTAATTTAATATAGAAAATTGTCGAAATTCAGTGAAAACTAAGTCGAAAGATATGTCAACACTGAGCCAAGCCCGTAAGGGAAGGTGCAGAGACTATAATGACAACATCCTACTAGGTATTGCTAAGGATGATGGTATAGTCCAGACTACAAACAGATTTATCTGGTAGTGAAAACTATAGTAGTAAGTAACCGATCGGTCGCTGGTTCGATCCCAGCAGTTGGAGTGAAAAATCCCCATACATTTGTATGGGGATTTATATTGAATATGGCCCGTTCGTCCAGCGGTTAGGATACAAGATTTTCACTCTTGAGACACGGTTTCAATTACCGTACGGGCTATTTTTTCTGAAAGTATCCTCTTGGTGGTTTTTCAATTCCATATTTGCTGCATCTTTTAGCAATCAACTTGTCTGAACATCCATATTTTTTTGCTAACTGATTCATCGGTATTTCCCAAATTTCTTTTCGTAAAACATCTTGATTTATTTCAAATATTTCAGCAGTCACAAGCTTATTTATTTTACTAGAGCACCTAACACATCTTGTGCTTTGAGATGAAATTTTTGCAAAACAATCAACACACCTTTTTCTCTTTGATTTTCCAGAATATGTTTCAGTTTGACTATGACAATTTGGACATAAAAATCTCAAATTTTCTAATCTATTATCATCATTTTCGCCATTAATGTGATCAAGATGCAATGACAAAGGATTACCTAACCAAACAGGATCTAGATTACAAATTTGACATTTGTAATCTAATACATTTTCATTAATTATTCTTTTTTTAATATATGCTCTATCTACATTATTATTTTTTGTAAGATAAAATTCAATAGGTTTTTGTCCAGAATTAAAATACAATTTTGAATTTTGAGTTGTAAAATGTGAATAATCAATTTCACATCTATCAAGCACATTTCTTAATAAATTACAAGCTGCTCCTGATTTAGAATATGAAAAATGATTTAAAATTTGCGATAATGATGTACTGTTCATTACTAAATTTTCTAAATATGCAGTTCCTTTTGATAAAAAAATACTATCCATTCGTTTTGTCCTTTCGTATATACACACTATTTATAGTGTATATTCGAATATTCTGAAAACATTCCCTGCAATACAATACAAACAATAACATTTTGTGGTATAATTAGTCTATAAGTTTATTCTCCCGTGGTGAAACTGGCATCATCTTAGATTTTGGCTCTAAAGTTCCTTGATCGTACTGAGGCGGGAGAACCTTACAAATTTGCACTAGTAATTCAATGATAGAATGGCTCACTTGTAATGAGTTCGTTGGGGGTTTGATTCCCTCCTAGTGCTTTATGACTCTTAAAGACTATTCTCAACTTAAATTTCAGGTTGATATGTTCAATCATTTCTTCTATCCTATTTGTTTAGTGTTATCTAAATCATTTAAGGATGATGAAATTGTTGCAGATTTATATTTCAATCACCGTGAGGGTCCAAGATCTATTTCTTCTTGTGATAATATAAAAGATGCTATGAATTCCTTATCTCATTTTACTAAGGTTATGAAGGCTGTGGAATATTTCAATAAGGTTAATGGTCCTTTGATGCTAGATAAATCTAAAGATCAATAATGTGATATAATAAAGTTATGAACGAAACAATCTTAATATCAATTTTATTTGCTTTAGTGGCAATAATGTTCGTCTTGATATTTATTGTAATTTTTCAGATTAAAAAAATCTTGAAGTCTTACGATAATAACTTTGAGTCTTTGAATAAGAAGACAGCGAAATTGGTGGAGTGATAGTATATTCTGCTTATATAGAAATTATATAAAGATTTTTTAGTCAGATAATAATTATTATCTATATCTGGAGTTTTATTTTGAAATATATCAAGGGTGTTAATTATAATTGGGCTGTTGAAAATTCCATCATTGAAAAGTTAATAGTTTGTAAAAATATGCCAACTTTTATGGGTTGCGTCGAAAATGCAGATTTCGAAAATGATTATATGTCAGATTTGGAATTTGGTATATGTCAAAAGACAGGCACAATTCAATCATTGAACAGACTGTCTTATGATTATGTTTACATTGAACCTCATAATTATTGTGTGGGTAAAACTTGGAATGACCACCATGAAGCTTTTGCAAAATTCATAACAAGCAATTTACAAGAAGATTCTATTATTTGGGAAATTGGTGGAAGTGACGGTAATTTAGCCAAGAGATGCGTAGATAAAGTTAAAGAATGGCATATCATTGAGCCAAATAAACCTTTAAATGCTTTTGAACATGAAAAGATTTTTTATCACTCTGGTTATTATCCTGAAATTAAAATTACTAATGCTGATTTAGTTGTTCATTCTCAATTATTTGAACATATTAGGGACCCAATAAATTTTTTAAAAGATATCGAATGTGATAATCAGGTTTTTAGTTTGCCAGATTTCGATTATGGTCTTCTTGCTGGATTTCCAAGTATTATCAGTTTTGAGCATGAACAGGTTTTAGATAACGAAACTATGCATAATTTATTACATAGTTGTGGATATTCTTATGAAAAATTAAACTTCAATAATTTTTCATATTTTTACAAAATCACTAGAACTCATAATCCTTCAGAATTTATTCCGGTTGATGCAAATAAAAGCAAAGAACTTTTATCAACATGGTATTCTGTATTAGAAAATCAAGCATTAGAAATACAACATAGATTGTCTGAAATAAATCAATCTGAAAATGTTTATTTCTTTGGTGCGCACATTTTTTACACTTTATTGAGATCTTTAGGTTTAGAATACACTCTTACAAGCTTATTAGATAATTCGCCTTTAAAAATAAACAAACGATTTTATGGCAGCAATTTGTATGTCAATCATCCAGATGTATTGAAAAACCTAGATAATGCTATAGTAGTTATCCCAAAGGTTATTTATTCTAAAGAGATGATGGATCAAGTTGTTTCTATAAATAAAAACGTGAATATAATCTTATCATCATAATCAAAGGAAAAATCTTACATGAATATCACATTAGCAACTTGGATTTCTTCTGGTATTGTTTTTGTATCAATTATGTCATTTTCTCTCTATATAAATTATCGTTTAGATAGAATGATAAAAATGCTTGACTCTATGATTACTGACCGACCAGAATAATTTCTAAACCCATCGAAATCGATGGGTTTAGTTTTTCAAGGTAAAATAAATTATGTCTGAACGAGAATGGGTTGATAAAATTAAAAAAGAATGTGTCTTGAACGTTGGCAATTTCGACACTAAATATGCAATTCAGTTAGTTGGGAGAAGTGGTAGTAAGATTGGTATTGTTTCTCTCAATAAGCAGTTTATGAGTGTAGATATAATTGACAAACAAAAATATGAGCGTTTTTATGATCAATTTTATTCTAGAAGAAATAAAGAATCTCGTCCGCCATTAGTTATAGATTATCACATCGAACATTCTATAGGCAGGGGTGGATTTAAGGAATTGTGGGATTTTTATTACAAGAAAGTGAAGTCTAGGGTAAAATAAATTAGGAGAAATTATTATGGATGCAACTACGCAGATTTTGACTTGGATTTTGATTCTACTTATTGCTTATGGATGTGGAATTTGGGCTAGTAGAAAAGGATATAATTTCTGGGCTTGGTTTTTTGGTGGTAGTTTGTTAGGTGCTATTGCTCTTCTTTTTATGCCTAATGTAAATGACCTAGAAGAAGAGAAACGTGCAAAGCAAATCAACACTGGTAATACAGCTGGAATTATTTTGGCTGTAGCATCATTTGTTTGGGGATTTGCTCAAGGATTCTATAAGCAATAATAAAAAAGGGGAGAAATATTCTCCCCTTTTTTTAGTCTTCAAATTGTTGGTCATATCCATCTTCGTCAGGTAACAGAATATTCAAATCATCGTCTGCAGAAAAATGACAATATGATAAATCTGAATGAGCAATTAGTAATTTCATAAAAGTTTGATAAAGAGATGGATCTGTGGAATATGGTGTGAAATACTGTAAAACTTTATCATAATTAACAAGAATGAATGGCTTATCATTCAAGCTAACAATATAAAATCTATTGAAATTTGTTTCTATAAAATGTCCTTGTAAACCAGGGACATTTTTCTTTAACGTTTCCCAATCAGCACCAATATTGTTTTGAATTTGAAAGATTTTTCTGCCAAAATCTTTAAGGTTAAATATATCTTGGACTGGGAATGAGGTTTTTCTGGATAAATTATAGATATCAATTATTTTCATCTTACTTGCATTATACCTGAATCGTGGTATGCTATCTGTATGAAACACAAGATTACAATTATTGATGAGAATTTTGAGGAGAAGAGTCTTGAGATGACTTATGCTCAATTGAAAGAATTGAATCGATGGTTGAATATTTATTTGAACACTGGCAAAACAATTGAATATAAACTTGATAAATCAAAGAAAAAAGTTGAAGTTGTTAGTGCACAGATGTAAAATTGTGGTATAATTAGAGAGTAAGAGAGATACTTACAAATTACAATTAAATATGCAACTGTAGCTCAGCGGATAGAGCAAATGCCTTCTAAGCATTTGGCCGCAGGTTCGAGTCCTGCCAGTTGTATTAGAAAAATCCCATCATAATCAGATGGGATTTTTCTTTTTAAAACCAGAATAAATTATTATGTGGTATAGAATTTCAGCAAAGAAAAAAGTTAGTTTAGTTATTGTATTTAATGGCGATAAAGTTTTACTTGGAGAAAAATCTTCTGGTTTTGAAATTCCTGGTGGACACGTTGATTACCTAGAAGATGAAAAAGATTGCGCCAAGAGAGAAATAGAAGAAGAAACTAACTTAAAAATATCCAAACTTCATAATTTGAGAGTAATGGATATGCCAGATAAAATTGTGAACGTTTACTACACAAAAGATTATTCTGGCGATCTTTTAGCTGGAGATGATTTGATTGGTGTTAGTTGGCATAAAGTAAGTGATTTGCCAAAGATAAAATTCAATGGTGCAGAATTAATTTTAGAAGCATACGAAGCAATTAAATAGAATTAGAATATTACCTCGGAGGGTATTCTTATGAAGTTTAAATTATCACCAACGGAGATGATAATTTGCATAATGGCTATATTGACCTTACTTGCAATTTTCATTCCAATATTTATTTTAGCTTGGTCAAGTTTTTAATTATCAACAATAGAGTAAGAAATGCAAGTGGTAGGAGAACCAAAACCTTGCAAGTATCTTACTTTAACTGATTCAACAAATCTACTTGTGTCATCAGGGATTATTTCAGCTCTTACAAGTAAATCAACAATAGGTTTTACAATATTATCTGGATCACTTCTCATTTTCCATTGTGTGTCAGCAAGAATGAGAATTTCTATTTCTATTGGGTAATTTGTTGCTGGTAATAAATTATTTTTTATGATTGAGACGTTCTTTTCAATCCAATCATTATATTTTTTGCTTTTCACCATTTTTCCACGAGCAACAGGAGCGTACATCTTATTTGCGGAAAATGGTTCTTGGATAGTACAAGATTTTTTAAGCATAGATAATTTGTACAGAGATAAATATATGAACTTAAGATTTGCAGCAAATATTTTTGATAGCCTTGGTGACTTTGAAATGGCAGATTTTGTCGATGGATTATTGATAAAACAAGCGCAAATTTCAGATGTTGATCAATACAATATGGATGTTGATGCTTATAATAAAAAATTATTACAACAACAGCAACCAGTTCCAAAAGCAAATTTAAAATTAACTAAACCTCTTTCATTTCCTTTGGGTGTTGAAAAAGTTACAATTCCAGCAAATGTTCCAGCAAAAAGTACAGTTCAAAAAACGCCATCAAATAAAGTACCTATGGGAAATTTTGATAAATCTATTAATCTCATGTTAGGTTTAGAGGGTGGTAAGACTGATGAAGGTAGCGACAGAGGTGGTAGAACTAATTATGGCATTACTCAATTTACGTATAATGATTGGAATAAAAAACACAAACTTCCTAAAAAAGATGTTTTTACTATAACTCCAGATGTTGCTAAACAAATTTACAAAGAACAATATTGGAATTTAATTAAGGGCGATCAATTACCTAGAAACGTTGCTAATGCAATTCTTTCAATGGCACTTACTGATGGTCCACAAGATTCAATAAAGTTTGTGCAAAAGATGTTAGATGTTAAGCCTGTTTCTGGTGTTATGGGTCCAATTACAATGGCAAAAATTTGGGAAAAATCTAAAAATGGTGATGCTGATTTTGCCAGATCTATTTTAAATAAACAGATAGACCGATATCAAAAAGATGAGCAAGCTTCAACTTATGGTAAAGGCTGGACAAATAGAGTAGAAAAAGTAAAGGACACTATTTCGTAATGTGGTACAAGCTTGCACAACAATTACAACTTCCTGGTTTAGATGTAGAAAGATCTGAACCTATCAAAAAAGAAAGACCACAATTGAAACCTGAAGAACTTTTTGAAACACAAAAAGAACCTAAAAGTTTATTCTTTGGTGATTGGGCTAAAGATCATTATGTGCCAGAGATGCCTGTATACCATGGCACTACACACGAATTTGACCAATTTGATATAAATAAAGGTGTTTCATCTAACGCTTTTGGTCAAGGATTTTATTTCACTAGTGATGAGCAAGATGCTACAAAAAATTACACTGGTTCTGGACCTGACCAAAAAGGAAAAATTTCAGAGCTAGAATATAAATTGATTGATGAAAATGATGAAGATCAATTCTATTTATGGAACTTATATGGTGATGATCCAAGATATCGCCCTTATTTTAATGAAGATGGCACTGTTGCAAGCCTTCAATATTTAGTAGAAAAAATTGCAGCTGATACTGTTTTGGGCTCTAATAAGCCAAGAGTAATTCCAGCTCACGTAAGGATGAAAAATCCAATTCATTTAACTTCAGAAAATGATATAGAACATCCAGAAAAAACTTTTGTTGATGATACAAATGAATCATTGGAATTCTTAAATGAAAATAATGTCAATGAATCAGATAATAATTCTTACAAGACAGTTATTTCAAAACTTTACAATATTTTGATAGATTATATGGATACAGATAGAGCATATCAAATTTGTGAAGATTTAATTCAATTTACAACTGGATCTAACGATGGTGTAGTTTCCTCGGTTATGATGATGGATAATCTTAAAGGAGCTTTAGCATCTTTTGACATTGATGAAGAATCAGATTATAAGGGTGAAATTATTCAAAGATTTTTAAATTCATTAGGGTTTGACAGCATTATAATGGATCCTAATCAATTTTTTAGAATGTACTCTCAAGAAAACCCAATAAAACATTATATTACTTGGGATCCTGAAAATATAAAACATGCTAGAGAAAATATTGAGTTTGATCCAAGCAATCCTGTTATCACTGCTAATAGTGGTAAAATTAATTTATGGAAGAATTCTTTGCTGTAGTTTTCATTGAATGTATGGTGGAAAATAATCGATGTTTCTCTGACAAAGATTTTTATGAATTATTAAAAACTCAAAGATTAGATAAATCAAAGATAAATTTCAATGAACTTATGGAAGAATATTTATTAGAATTTGAGTTTGATAAATATGAAAAGTTAGACGATATATGGCAGCCTAAAGGATCATTTGTTTCTCATAAAGCGATTCGTAATATAATAAATGAACTTGATTTACATATGGAAGTGGAAAATTCTTTAGGTGGATTTTACGAAACAAGTTGTGATGTAGTTCAAAAAATCAATAATTATCTTTGGTTATGTGAAAAAGAAGCCCTCCAATAAAGGGGGGCTTCTTTTTTTATAAGAAACTTATTGATATGTATGCTGAAAAACTCTTAAAAATAGCAAGCAAATTAGACAACTTAAGACAATATAAGTTAGCAGATAAATTTGAAAAACTTGCTCAAGATATGTCTATTCCATTTTACAGATATCCTTTTCAGCAACAAAAAGATTATAAAAATAGATTGCCTATGAAAAAGAATTTCATGGGTGAATCTACACAAGAAATAGACGATAGATTTGGTAAAGATTCAAAAATCTATTTACAACAAATGGTAATAGATCCATTGTTATTTGATCATGCACAATCAAAAATTATGCTTGATACTATCATTAATGATCCTGATTATAAAATGGATCAGTCTTCATTTGTAAATATGATTAATATATATAGAGATCATTATGACCAAATAAATGACAATAGAAATGATATAAAAACTCTTTCTAAAATAGAGCCAGAATTACATAAACATTTAAACAATATATTGAGTAAAACATAATGTGGTACAGAGAAGCAATTAATTTAAGTGGTTTGTTTGGAAAAAATGACCAAAGCCAAGCTCAAAAACCAGTAGAAAAACCTGAAGTTCCAAATGATATTTTTCGTGAACAAGTTAGAACACATATTCCTAGCCCACAAGAAAAGATTGATGTAAGTAAGGGATCCCAACATTTAATTCTCACTGGTTCAGGAGATATTCATCAAGGTGACAGTCATAGTAGTTATTTAGACAGCATCTTAGGCAAAGCAAGAAAAAGTTTGAGAGAAATCCCAGATATTGCAAACAAATATGACTTGAGAAAATTGCCTGATTCTGCTTATGGTCCAGAAGATTTAGTTGAGCGAAGAAATTATAAGTCTGGACCTAATGATCCTATTTTGTATCAAGAAGATGCTGTCACTGAAATTCTTCACGATTATTTTGACAGGGGTATTAGAATTAGTAATATGGAAGGATTTATGACTGTAAATGCAATTCATATACCAACATCATTACAAATTCAAAAAATTTATGAAATTATTCATATGACACAGCCAAAAGCAATAAGTTTTAAAATCAAGACTGACAAAGGTAAATTTGTAAAAGTTTATGATATCGATGATGCTGTTGATTTTAAGAAAGATTTACTTGATTTTACAACTCATGGTGAACAAAAGCCATCAACTATGAGAGATTGGAGAAATTTCTAATGTGGTATAGCAGAACAATTTTAGCAGCAATAGAAGATGCAATCAACGCCTTACAATCAAAAGGTGTTAGTGATCAGATTATTCAGTTTGTACACTCTTTACCTAATGATAAAAAAGGTAAAGCAATTGGTGCATTAAATCAGAATCCTTTAATGATGATAGATGATTTGAAAAGTTTATTCGAATCAGGTTACAAGCCATCTGGAACTGAAAAGCAACTTGTTCAAGATTATGATCCAAGGTTTCAAAGCTGGGCATTGTATCAATATAAACTTCAAAGAGCTAACAAATTAAATGATGATCCTTACGATGACAGATGGAACTATAATAAGCAATTACGTGACATAAAAGACAATTTAGATGAAATTCACGACTTTTGGAGAGTTCACAGTTTAGATAATCCTAACTATAACATTGGAACAAAATCACTCGAAGAAGCATATGAAGATTCTGTGGAATGGCATAATGCTATGTCTCAAAGAGGTTCTGGAAAATTTTATTTACCTTTTGAGAGAGATGAATCTGGGCAATTAGTTGATGAAAAGATTGTTCATAGATTTGATGATGGATCTATGATGGTAAGAGTGGAAGATCCTAATGATTTGGATGTTGAGGGCAGCTTTATGCATCACTGTGTTGGCTCATACGCTAGACACGTTGAATCTGGAGATTGTACTATATATTCCTTAAGAAATAAATTTAATCAACCTCAAGCAACAATTGAAGTTGGCAGAGATGGAACAGTAAAACAAATCAAAGGCCCAAGTAATTCTGAAATAGAAGACGATGATTTAGTTAGTAAAATTAGCGATTTCTTTGAGGGCAGAGATGATATCAAGAAAACTGCTGGAGAAAGCTATACTCATCAAAGAGCTGAACAATGGTACCCTGGGGAAGTTGAATGGGAAAATAGTCCTGATGAAATTAAATATGGTATTCACGAGTTTGCTTATGGGCCTTATTTAGAAGGATATTATGATGAAGAAGCTGATGGAGATTTTTCAAGATTTGGCATTCATTCAAGTTCCTGGGAAAATAAAGACCAAGAAGAATTTGAAGAAAATAATCTTAGAAATTTAGACATTGATGAATTAGCCGATAAAACTGTTTCTGAAATCAAAGATGCTATTGATGGTAAAAGAACATACGGAAAAGTTTATGATTTAGAAGATTATGATTTTGAAAATTTAGCAGAAACAATTGTTGATATTGCATATAAGCAATTAGAGTCTATAGTTGATAGAGAAGATAGTTTAACTGATGAGTATTTGGCTAGAAGAAGTGGATATTTAACAAAAGAAGATATTCAAAGTTATAAATATGAAAGAATTAGACAAATTATAGGACGAAACCCATTATTAGATTTGTTATATAGTTTTGCAAAGCATTATTCTCAATGGGAAGAATATGTTAGAACGCCAGACTCTGAAGATTATGAACATTTTGGTGATTCAGATCAGTTTGGTGAAAGAGCTATGCGGATGATGAGAAACTCTGAAGATAAATTACGTCTAGAGATTGCTAAACGTATTTATGAGACATATCAAGATCATCCAGTAATAAAGAAATTTGAAGAAACTTTTAATACTAAATTTATTCTTCCTGAAATTTCAACTATTGAAGAGGGGCAACACAGAGCTCAAATGCGACACTTGACCTCACAATATACAGATCCAGGTCAATTAACATTCCAAGATCTTCCAGAAGGTGAATCTTTTAATTTAGCTAGACATAGAAAGAAACAACAGGATCTTGAAGATGATAATTTAGAAATTCCTTTCGAAGATGATTTTGAATAAATAAAATTATATCTTTTTTCTTAAAATATAGGTTAGTTTATCTGCTAACCTATATTCTTTTTTAATATCGAGTTTTTGAGCGATTTTTAGCATAGATTTGACAGAAGCTAATACATCTTCATCATCAGGTAAAGCAGACATATTCTTAAATACGTTATTTAAGCTTTCTTGAATCTGTTCATCAGTTTCTTGTATTGGTTGAGGATTTTGTGTGCCGATAATATTTTTTTCTTTTAAATCTGATATCCAAACAGGCCATAAATCTAATTCTTGCCAATGCTTTCTGAAAAATTCTGGTCTTGCATTCATAAGATTTGTAAATATTTCAAGTTGTTCAGTAGGAGTAGCATATTTAAAATTTGTCCAACTGTTCAATAAAATTTGGTCTGTAATTTGATCGCTAATAAAAGGATAAAAATTTAATAATCTTGCATAGTCTCTTATATCTAATTGACTACGATTCTTTTTCATATAATTATTATATTCATCCAAACTTGACGTTCTTAATATTTTTTCTGTTATAGGATTTTTATTATATGTTAAGTACATTGTTATCGAAATTGGAAGATCTTCGATACTGTTTATATATTCTGCAGCTATATTGGCCCCTTTTTCAGAACTTGGAGACTCTAAAAGTTTATGGACAAGAAGCTTTGGACTAAATCTATTTAAGAATTTTTCTCTTAAATCAGGATCATTTATTAATGCATATTTTGGAATTTTAGATAAACTTGCATTAATTATCCATTTTTGTTCACCAGGGTCATCATAAGTTGGATATTCTTCCTCATCGAAGTCTTCATCTTCCTGATCAACATCGTCTGGAATTTCTCTCTTTTCTAATCCAACTCTACTAAATCTACCACTATAATATCTTTCAAAATTATCATATAAATAATTCCAGAATTTTCCAGAATTTTCTAATGCAGTATATTGAACACCTTGCCCAGTTACTAAAACTAATGCAACACCAGTTTCTAAATCATCTTGAGTTAATTCAGATTCATCTTTAGTTCTAATTTTTTGAATAAAGTCAAGTCTTGTTTTGTAAGAAGCTACTGCAATTTTAGATATTTCATAAAATTCAGGAAGATTCTTAAATTCATCAGGAATTAATCTAAATCTTCCAGCAAATGAAGCAAAACTACTTGGAGAATTAAGAACTTCAGCATTATATCCATCTGCTTCTGCTTGTGCTCTTAAAGGTTCAATAGCTTCTGGAGTATGTAGATAAATTCTTGTATTTTCTAAAGTTGGATTTTTTTGATAAACTTTAAACAAACCTTTAGCAATAGCTAATTTTTCAGCAAAAGGATCATTGAAATTAAAATCATCGCCAGCGGTAGCAACAGATACTCCAATTTGAGGTACATTCTCTTTCCAATTTTGAGGAATTCCACTAAAATTTTTGGTTTTAGAAAATGCTTTTAAAACTTTTTCTTTATCACTAGGGTTGTTAGGGTCGAGATATTCTAATATCTCACCATTATTATGTCCCAATTCCCAAGCAGATAATTGTTGCTTGACGTATGAATTGAATAATTGATTATTGGTTTTTATTTTTTCTCTTTGAGTGCGAGGTAATTCTAATCCAGTATTTACATATTGAATTAAATAATCTTTACCACCAGGAACATCAAATAAATATTCAAAAATATCATTGGGTAATATCCAACCCATACCGATGAATTTGGAAAGATATGTTTTGACGCTATCTGATTCAATGGTTATAGACTCTAATAAATGAGCCGTTGAATCTGAAGGCAACATTCCTGCACTTTTGCCTAAATGCGTTTTTTCAGCAATCATTTCTTCAGGGATTTCAATTGGTTTTACTACATACCTTTGATTAGAAAGTACATAAGTATTATCTCCATTGTCTTTGATAAATCCATCTTTTGTAGTGCTTCTTAAGACAAATTTCCCAGTAGACCAACTTTTTACATCATCAACATTTATATCTTGGCGTTTAACGTAATTACCTAAACCAGTTTCTAATTTTTCTTCTGGTGTAAGTGGTTTATTTATTAATATTTTTTCTTCTTCGCCAGTTTCAGGATTAGTTGTTGTAGCATCTATGTTGACACCTTTACTTTTTAAATATGTTAAATAAGTAGGAATATCTCTGCCTGTAATAGTCCTTCCCTCATATTGGAAAGTAATGTCGTTAGTTAAATTTGAGCCTGTTCTGTTAACAATATCAGTGATTTGGACATTATTTTGATTATATTGTATAGCCACTTTTCTTTGATTAGGAGTGGGTGGATTTTCGTCCCATACAATATAAAATGTAGCAGCTTGATTGCTTCTATAACTTTGCCACATATTATTTTCGCCTGGATAAGCAATACACCAAGAAGTATCTGCAGCTAATTGTTTGCTATCTTGAGCTTTTTCTACTTTAAAAACCTTAATTCCATCACCAGTGAGGATAGGAGTATGATCTGTTTCAGATTGTTCTACTCTTTCTTCTTGTTTTTTTGCTATAGGGAAATTACCGTGAACAAAATCAATAAGTGCCATCAAGTCATCAAATTGTTGGTCATTGATAACAACAAAACTTTTAGATACTTTGATATTGGAAGGATTTAATTTTTTACGATTTATATATTGGGTTAAATGACTAACAATATCGTTAATAGCATTTTCATCAGAATCTCTTGCTAACATCCAAGCAGCAAGAGGCTTAAATACTGAATTATATTTATTTACAATTTCTTTATAACTGTTATAATCTTTTCCAACAGACTTGAAAATTGAAATAAATAATTCTTTATTTGCTATTACTATACGATTATTAAACATTGTATTTTCTCAATATATTTGTAAACTTATCTGCTAACTTGTATTGATAATTAAAATCTAATTTTTGCGCTATTTTCACCATAGATTTTACAAAGGCAGTAGTAGTTTCTTCTTCAGTTTCTTCTTCATCTTCTTCTGACGCAAATGGATCAGGCAATTCTTCTTGTGTTCCAGGTGGTGTTGGTCTTTTTCCTTTCAACACTTGACCAGTTTCTTCATCAAAATATCCAGTGCCATATTTTGATTTTCTTTCATATGCAAGAATTCTCGGAGCAAGGTTAGGATACATATGAACTAATGCTGCCCTTATTTCTGGCAATATATGCACATAAATATCTCCCTCTAAAATTCTCGTTTCAAAATATTTAGGATAATTTCTCAATAAATGTAATTGATGATTTAAATTTGGACGATTTCTAAAATAACTAAATATTCCTAAATTATAAAAATTTGGATCTTCTTTTACTTCTGGATAATGATGTGTATATATATCCAAAAACTCTAACATAATATCTGGTGTAAAGTCTTTGAAAGAGTCAATTTCTTCATAACTAAATTTTCTTTTTTCAAGTATTTTTGAGAGGAATTCAAATGCATAAGTTCTACCACGATATAATAATCTGTAAAATTCAGATCTTACATATCTGTTGTCATCTAAAAATTGATTTATATAGTCTTCATATAGCCAAGGTGTTTTTTCAATGTCTATATTATCCATAAAATTCTTAGCAGAAATACTGTTCATTCTTCTCTGCAAAAATTCTTTAATTTCAGGATCTTCTAAAAATTCTTGTGGAATAAACTTTAAAATGTTTGCAAAATCATTTTCACCAAAATTAAGTTCACTACCTATCCAATCAGCAAAATGATCTATATTCTTAAAGAAATTTTTCCAGAAATTTATATCTTGTATTGCATTTTGAAATTCTTGGATTGCATCTCTGAAATTTTCTTTTGCTTCATCACTCATCTCTAATTCTTCAAACTTCTTAAATAATTTGCCATCATTGTAAATAGCCCATAATAAAGTTTGATTTGCATTATGAGGAACAATTTCTTCTGGTCTATCTTTGTATGCGTAATGAGCATCTTTTTTGATTGTTTGTTGGTGATCGTGTAAATCAAAGGCAAAATTTACTGTTGGATTATTACTCCAATCATTATGATAAGTTTCACTATACTCATCAAAGTTATTAAAAGAAAATTCACGTAAAACATCTACATCTTTAATTTGAGTAATTAACGAAAGATCAAATGGATCGTTAGGATTGTAATATTTAGCAATTTTTTCGGAAGGTTTTGGACATAATATTGAATACTTTACTTCTTCCAATAGCCCAAGTTCTTTTGCCTTTTCAAAATCTTCTTCATTAAAACCAGTTGCCATTGCCACTTCTTTGATAAGTGATTTATCCCCTGATTGCAATACGGCATTTTTTAAATCTTGTTTTGGAAAAGCTGAAGTGAAGTCTACTAAATCTTTATCTGTCAATCTATTTTTTGCATATAATAAATATAATTCAGGAAATTTAGGATCTTCGAAAATAAAATTTCGTATACCATTTGGAACAAAAGTTTTTACAGTGCTAACATATTTGACCAATAAATCTCTGTCGTTTAAATCTAATAATAAATCGGCATCAGCAGTTTCGGCGTATGATGTACCTGATTGCAAATAGTCTTTTTCAATCAAAGTTTCAAGATAAATTCTCAATAAATCTGGTTTTTCTTTTAAGGTTTGTCTAGCAACTTCATTTATACCACCCTGTTTTTCAATTAATTGTTTAAATAAATCTTTTCTATTTAAGTTTATTAAATCTATTTGCATAAGAGGGCTAAATCTTCTGCCACCTATAATTTGACTTCTTAAGTATGAAGTAAGTAAATTTTTGTTTTTTCTAATAAATTGATATTGCGTTTCAGAAAGTGACATTCCGGTGTTGACATATTTCATTAACAAATCTTCACCACCAACACTTTTTGATAAATATTCTAAAACTTCATCTTTTACACGTTTGCCTAATCCCATCCATCTTGAAGTATAGAATTTAGCATCAGGGTTATTAAGAATGTACGCAATACCAGATCTACTTGAAATCTCTTCTATGATATCTAAACTATTTTTATCTATTCTTTCTATGTCTCTATCTTCGCCATTGACTTTAGATTTTCCAGATTGCCATAAAAGAATATCTTCCACACCTAAAGCAGCTATATAGTTAAAAGTGCCATTTTGTAATCTTTCTTCTGTCGTCTTGGGTTTGTTCTTAAGAATTAATTCTTCTTGACCAGTTTCGGGATTTTGCCTTGTTGCTTGTAAATTAATTCCCTTACTAGACAAATATTCAGAATACCGATCCCAATCCCATCCATTTGTAAGTTGATGTCCAGTAATATTTGGAATGTCTGTTAATAAAACATTTTCTGAAGCAAAATCAATTGCAACTTTTCTTTGATTTTCTGTAGGAGGATTGTTATCAACTACAACAAAAAAAGTAGCATCGTGCGAATCTCTATAAGATTGCCACATATTATTTGGGCCTTTATAGCCAATACACCAACTTGTATCATCACCAACTAATCTTCTACCATCGTTGGCATTATTTATTTCAAATATCTGGATAGAATTATCTTTATTTGCTAAAACAGGAACATCTTCAATTTCAGTATTTTCAACACGTTCTTCAGCTTGCAAAATAGGAAATTGAGCGTGGATATATTCTGTTAGTTTAATTGCATCATCAAAAACTTCATCGTTTATTTTGACAGCTTTAGCACTTACTGAAAATTTAGTAATTCTTCTTGAGTCAATATATTTTTGTATAGCTTCAATATATTCATTTGGTTCAATATTGCGGGCTAATAACCAAGCAGCAAATACTTGATACTTTTGATCATATTGCTTTACTGTTTCTCTTAAATCTTGATAAAATTCTGCATCTTTATTCAGGAAATTACAAATTCCCAAAATATCTTCTTTTATGCCAGCTGTGATGATCCTAAAACTATACCTTTTCATAACATTTTTATTCCATTATTTAGTATACAGTTTCCTATTTCGCATCCCAAAACACAAAAACAGGGGCTGCTTTTTCAAAGCCCCTGTTTTTGTGTTTGTTGGTCTGCTCCTAACTACTTTTGAATTCCATCAGGACGACCTTGCTTGCCACCACCCTGACCTCCACCACGTTCTACAGTTGGAAGAGTAGTCTTTGCCACAAGCTTCAAACCATCAACACTAAATTGATAAAGAGTGTTGCCTGAAACGACATAAACATAATTGCCAGAAGCAGCTACAGAAGAACCGCCACCCCCAGCTCTCATTCCACCACCTTGACCAGGAAAACCAGCCGGACGAGGAGCATCCTGACCAGCAAAACCACCTGGAACCTGCGCAAAAACGACACCGAGAACAGCCAAAGAAGCTGCAAGAGAAACGAGTAATTTATTCATAATTTTTACCTCTGTTCAATAGACGAACAATATTATTATATGTTCAATAAATGAGTAAAAGATTAAGATAGACCTATAACAAAAAAAGATCTACTTTCGTAGATCTTTTTAGAATTATCTAACTGGATTTCCAAGTTGATCAAGAATTGCTTGACCTGTCGGATAATAAGTTTTTCCCCAGAGGAAATTGTTTGGATTGATTGTAGTTTCAAATCTAAAGAATTTTGCGTGGCCATCAGCAAAGACATAATTGCTTCCACCTGTATGACGACCAGGTTCCATAAATCTAATATGTAATCCACCGTCTGCAGCAACTGATCTACAACCAGCAGTACCATTCTTGAGACCAGAATCAGATGGGCCACCCCAACCTTCAGCACCTTCAGCAGCAGCCTTGGTTATTGCAAAGATTGGACCCGTAGCGTCTGCCACGCTTTGCCCTGCCCACTGTCCGCCAGAGATTGTTCTCATCATAGCATTAGTAGGTCTATGTGATTTGTTTCTTCTTTCAGTGTTAAGTTGACCAGTACTACCTAAGAAAATACAACTCAAATGATTAGTTGCTTCTGTGATAGCAATAACATCAGCTGGAAAGTCAACAGCAGCAATTGAGACAACACTTGGCGCATCTTGTGGGCCTCTTTTTCGTGGCAGAACAGCTGAATTAGGAATGTAAGAAAGCTTTGGTACTTGAGCTTCACAACCAAGAGTGTTTACATCAGTCCAAGGTAAGCAAGGAGGATTGT
>JACCDU010279491.1_pt1 | contig 54371 bp, 48 predicted proteins | sample 7446081 | NCBI WGS metagenome assembly JACCDU01 (sample SAMN15323447, study PRJNA562643) | freshwater metagenome | isolation source: river surface water | place: USA:Blue River Watershed | collected 2017-08-17 | reverse complement strand
GGCATCGGCTAGGTAGGGACCAGCGTCCCCGCTGGTCCGCGCGCGGGTAGGGGCAGCACCGCGTGCTGCCCTAGTTGCTGCTTCTGTTGCCCTTGCCCACTGGTCAACAGGTCAACCCTGCCTTCCCCCTGCCGCTCCATCGATTCAGCCTCGATTCCGCACTCTGTACTCGATTCAGCACTCTACTCTGCTGCCCTAACCGCCAACCGCAAACCCCCAACCGCTCGCGAACCCCGTTCGCGCCGGTAGGGACCAGCGTCCCTGCTGGTCCGTGTATCTCGTTCCCCTGTCCCTAATGGCCTATCCCATTTGATCCGTCGGCTTCAATGCCTAGGCAATCATCCCCACTAACAGGAGGTCGACGAGTTATATCGGGCTGCGATTCTTCGGGACATGAAAAATCCCTTGCGCCGCCCGAACCCTGAAACCAGGCGAGCCATTCGCGACGCAATGCGCCGCCGCGGCATCACCAGGTTCAAGGATAAGGCCAGTCTCTACAAGTCGCTTGGTTTGTAAGACCTCTTCGCCACCAGTTTCCTCCCCGCAGGTAAGCTGGACTCAGTGCCACGCCCCTGCAGTTCCCCACGGGTCACGATCTGCGGGGGCTTTGTTTCTAGTATCGGTACTATTAAAACGCCCCCGTCTTAGCTGCTCGCCCGGAGTGTATCGACGGCTTCGGGAGCCACCGATACGAACTTATGCCCGCACTTGAAACAGATCCAGCGATTACGCCAAAGGTACATGTTCTTGGCGTGCGCTCGTGAAAGCGAGAGCCCGAACGCGAACGACCCAATGATGGAAAGAACCGCACATACGTAGAATAGGTTCAGGCTATGATTGGAGAACCCAAGCACGACCCCGACGATCCAACCGAAAAATAAAATAGCAACCGCCCCGGTCCCCTTGACGGGAGGCCCGAGTTCCGCTGCCAGTTCGGAGATGTTATGCGTCGTCGCTATGCCGATTTCGCCGGAAAGCGACATGCCAGCCATCGATCCGCTGGTCTGTCCCATCTTGTAGACGAGTTGCACGGCCTTGATGTCGCTCGAATTACAACGCGCGCAGCAAGCAGGCACAGGGCCGCTGGGCAGTTCATCCCAATCAATACGGCCAGGGGCCCTTGGGGCCATAGATGCTGCTGCTTGCTCGGGTTGCGACGCTGTCGGCGGGGTTGCGACGGGTGTTGCCGCCGCGGACGCGACCGGCTTACCTAGTTGGGCCAAGGTCTGGATGGAGGGCATACCTTCACCGAAATAGGTATCTGTAGGGCGAAGCACGCCAGCACTGAGAGCTTCGCGAAGTTGTTCAGCTGTGAAGCTGCCTATGCTTTTCCCTTCACGGAAAGCCGTGTATTGCATGGGACGCCTACTTACTTGAGAGGCTTACAGACGGACGTGACCGGCGAGTAGTCTTTGTGGCCTACGGAGATTTTATCCCCCGGCACGAACTCGTGGCCCTCGAGGAAGCCGATTTCTAAAGGCTCCTCCGTATGGATGCGTTCAAGAACGACTTGCTTAAGTTTCTTCTCTCCGCTGAAAGATGATTCGATTTGAAGCATGACTCGAAGGGGGAGCTGGCCGTCACCCTTTGCCCAGATACGGGCGACCTGGGTCTGCCCGCTCAGCTTCGTCTCGCGCCAGGTGATGAAAGCGGGAACATCGGGCGGGGGGACATACTCGGATTTTTGTGTTTTCGCGGGAGAGGCAGATGCGTTGCCGACAGCCGGCTTCTCCTTGAGGATAAACAATGCGCCCAGCCCGGCGGCGCAGAGGATGACAGCAATGATGACGGCGGTCAGGTTGATGCCGCCGGACTTGTTAGGAGTGGGGTTTTCCATGCGGCTCTTCTAATATAAAGAAAAGACCCAGCAAGCAGGATTTATCCATGCTTTATAATAGTTTAACTGATGGGTCGGCCTCGCCCATCAAATCGCCTCCGCCCAGCACGCTGTCGTCCCTCGCCCCTGATCACCGGTCGCATCCTCCTCTGGATTCACCTCGTACGCACGCACGACTTTGGGGCCGCCCGCATCCTCCGCCTGGGACTATCTGGCTTCGTATATATTGCGCTCGAGCTCCATGCCTACTTCTTCGTCCCAAGCTTCTAGGTCCTCTAGGCAGGGACCAGCGTCCTCGCTGGTCTGTGTAACTGATCGGAAAACACCGGCACAAAAAAGGGGGCCTCTTCGAGGCCCCCTGAGGGTAGTCCGGCTTACTTGCCGCGCGGGCCGTTGGAGCGACCGCCGCCCGACGGGTTGCCCGTCGTGCTGGGGTAACCGCCACCGTTGCCGTAGTTGTTAGCCATGTTGTTGATCCTTTCTATTCTGGGGGTTTTAGGACACGCCCAAAGGGGTTGTCGGCTCCGTGGAGTCGCCGGCCGATTGATTAGCGGCTTAGGCTGACTGGGATGCGGAAATGCGGGTTGGTTCGGGAGCATGGTCAGGTCAGAGGTCCAATCCGTTGCGGAAGTCGCCGCCGGCGGTGTGGCCGCCGTTCTTCTTAAGCTGGAATTCGACCAGCGCCTGCCCCAGGAGCTCATGTGCCGAACGGATGATGCTCGTTTGTCTCTCGGTCGGGGTGATGAGCGACCCATGTACGAGGTGGTTCCGGATCAAGGCACTTGCCCTGAGTCGTCTGGAAAGGCTATCGCGTTTGAAAATCCGCGTCAGGACCGGGTCGAGCCGCTTGAGTTCGAAGATGCTGGCTACGGCCGGGAGATGAAAATTTTTGTATTTTGAAGGCGGCAGTGCGTTCCGAACGTCGCTTTCGGCCTCAATCGAAAGATAGAGAGTTTCCAGAGTCGCGAAAGTTTCTTCAGCCTCGGCTTTGCCAGCTTGGATCTTCTCGACGAAGGCGATTCGGCTAAGTAACTCCGCTCGGGGTGTGCAGTGCTTACCCTGTCGCAGCTTCTGGAAAACGGCTTTCACGCATTTACGTTGGCCGGCGCCGAAAGCGGGCTGTTTGCCATGCAGAACTTGGTCGCGAAACTCTTTGACCAACTTGATTTCCGCCAGCAAATCGCTGGCGATCGCCATTTTATGGTCGGCGGCAGAAATCAACTCGCCCAGCGAAGGCAGCCAGCAGGCAGGCACGTCCGCATATCGACCAAGTTCCTCGTCGGCGTCTTGGATCAAAAGTTCGCCCGGCTTTACGCCGATGGCCTCGCCCATCATCTGCTCGATGCCGGCGCAATGCAGGATGGTCTCATAGTTTTGCAGCAGTCGGGTTCGGTTGATACGGGCGGTAGTGCCGTTCGACATGTTCAGGCATGCTTTCTGTCCTTGCCGAATGGTGCGAATCGCTTCGGCGTAGCTGGTCAAGGGAGTGGGTGTCTGGGATGAGTCGATCATGAGGTCTCTACTTAAGGGGGTGGGGTTTGAGGTAATTATTCGCGGGGCGCTTGTCTCATGAAACGCTGAGGCGTCTCGTAAGGGCTTGGTTTCGTTCAGCTTGGGTAAGGCCAGAAGGCCGGCCCTTGCGGGCCGGCCGGCTCAGCCCCGGGGTTAGTCCTTCCCGCCCGAGCAGGCGTGCCAGCAGCGGCTTTCGCAGTCGTGCCAGCAGTTCTCGCCGGCGTTGGCGCCGAGGGTTTCGTGGAAGGCCGCCTGGTAGAGGGCCTGCGTGCGGCGAAACGCGCTCTCGAGGTCCTTGGCGTCCTGCTCCCCGCGCATGCCGAAGTAGGGGTAGTGGTGGAGGTAGCCCCCGAAGAGCTTGTCGCAGTCGGCGACGTAGGCCCGGGTGTCGAGGATGTGCTGGTGCCAGAAGAGGTCGATCGCGTTGGTCGGGACCATGCCCTTGCCATGGCGTTTCACGAGGGTGAGCCAGCGCTTGTACTCAAGCTCGGCCTCGTCGGTCTGCTGGCGGGACCAACCTTGGCCTTCCTCCTGGTCACGGAGCTTCATCTTGACCATCTCGAGGTCGAGGGCGGCGATCTGCGGGTCGACGCCTTTGGCGGCGAGCCAGCTGTTGCGCTCCGACGTGAGCGGGGCGGGGAAGACCATGTGGGTCGGCGCCGGGTTGAGGGTGGAGGCGTGAGCCAGGAAGGCTTCCGCCGCGGGGATCTGGGTCTGGGTGTTCATGGTTTTTGGGTTTGGGAATGCCGATTTAGCCGACGGCGTTGGCTTCCCGGCCGCGGGTGCGGCCGAAAGTGTCGAAAGGGGAGGCGATCCAGCGACGGATCAGGAGGCGGTCCTTATCGCCTCCGAGTGCCGAGCGGCCATGCAGCATGCGGCCGTTATCGATGAGCAGGGATTCCCCGGGGTAGAGACGGAGGGTAAGGGTCGGGGTGGCCTCGAGCGCTCGGATGAACTTGCGGAACGCCGGGGAGGACTGCCCATCCGTCATCCAAGGCGTGAAGTAGACCCAGTCGGCGCCGTCTCCATCTTGACGGAGTACAGGGGAGGACCCCGTATCGTCAGGGAAGACGACGTGGGTGCGGATGGAAAGCACTCGGAGTTCGTCGCGTTCGGATTCCGTCAGGGAGTCCAGCGCCGGCTTGGTGTCCTTCAGTAGGCTGTAGCCTCCCTCGGAGGACTGGCGGACGCACTCCCAGCTGATCCAGCGGGCCCGGGGGTGGTCCGTGTGCAGGGCCATCTCCCTGTCGGTCGCCAGGGCGGCCTTGGCGTTGACCCGCGGGGTGATCTCCGTCGTCTGGATGACCGGCCCCAGTTGCGCCAGGTCGGCCAGCAAATCCTCGCGGGCTTGGGGCCGGAGGATGGTCCAGCCCTTTGTTTTGGCGGGCGACTCTTTGCAGCGATTCATGACGGACACTTTGCTGAAGATGAGTCCGTCCGAAAGCATCGGGCCCATGGCGCCTTGCCGGTCGGACCGAAACATTAACAAGCGAGCCGGATCAGGTTGATAAGACCAATAAAACAGGGGTTTTCCGTTAACCGTGAAATGTAAGATTTATTGAAGGATGGGAGTCGCTTGACGGCTATGGGGCTGCTGGAAGTATCCGTTCATGCCCAGCACCCCCGCAGCTTATGACTCGAGATGGAAGGAATTCCGCCTGACGACGTTGCTGAAAGGGCTGCATGACTACGCCCAGGAGACCTGTCCGGGTGATGACCTGGAGTACGAAGGCCACAAGCCTGCCAAAGATCGTGCCATTGCGCTCCGAAGGACATTGTCTACCAGTAAGGCCAGTTCGGTTGACGCGAATGCCTCGGCGTCTAACACGTTCTTCAGGGATGTGACCGGCGGCCTCGGCGCTTTTCTCTCCGGGCTTAAGCTCGTCGGCCGATTCAGGGACGGCTCAGAGGCTAGCCAAAAAATGAAACTGGTTTTGGCTCGTAATCGAAGAGTCGAAGGTGCGCTTAAAACTTGGGAAGCCGGCTTTCGGTTGCTTCTCCCCGATTTAATCGGGATGGATGAAAGACGCTGGCCGGGCCATGTCACTTACCGTGCGGGATTAAGCCATTTCGTGGCGGTCTGCCTTCGGGCCCACTCAATTCTCCCGGACGTCCCGTTCGACGCCATAACCTTGGCCGCAGCACGGCGCATCCTGGTTCCGGCCCTCGCGCATAACTTCAAGTTCTTCGCGAAAGAACACCCCGAGTTATATCAGTTAATCGTTCACGGCAAGAAGTCGCCGCACGCCGACTTGTTCATGCTTAAGCAGGATGATGCCGCCGATCTTCCAGGCCCTAGCCGCCCTGCCTTCAGGAAGTGGCTACGTTTATTCAAAGCCTGTCAGCATTTCGGTGAGAAATGGGGGTCGCATAAGCTGGCCGAGCTCGGCGCAGAATTCCAGGAGCTCCTCCGCGATTATGAAAGAGACCCGCGTAACAGCAGGCTTTGGCGGGACCTTTCCATCCTCGCAGCGGGAGATATGGCTGTGGACGAGATATTGGTGTCTTGGGTGATTAAGGATGTCGGTGGAGATGAGCAGAACATATCCTCAAGTCCTCTCGTTAATTGCGCCCGCTCGCGATTTGGCCTGCTTCGTTATGCCTACCTGATGGCCAAAGAGTCGGCCATGTTTCAGGCGGATTTCGAACAAGGTTTATCCGTCGCCAGCAAGCTCCTTACTGAAATCAGTGAGTCGAAGGACGGTACCTTGACCGGGGATCTGATTGATCAGGGTTTTGGCTGGGCCTACCTCTTGTCGCGCCACAATCTTCTTGGCCGAAAGGCCCGGAGCGGGGATGCACGCATGCATGAACGGGACCGTGCCGGCCTCGTGCTTTACGAGCTCCTCAATGAGCTCCGCTTCAAGGCAAAATCCGAAGAGCACCGGACGCTCGCGTTGCGTTATCTGATCGGATACATGACAAACCCTCGCTTCATCAAGCCATACTCTAAAATTCGGCTAGATCCAAAAAAGCCAGGAAGCGCCTTCAGTTCTACGACGGCCGAAGGTCTAATCACGGATGCAGGCAAGCTGCCCATGATGCCGCAGACTATCGTCCAGATGGCTAAGGCAAGAATCGCGTTGCATTACGCCTGTTTCGATAAGCCAAACAGCGCAATGCATCTGCAGTCATGCCTCGAACACTACTCGTCCATCATCAAGGCCATGGACTCACCTACCTGCGGGAGTCTCATGGATGGTGAAGTCATTGCTTGGGCTTTCCCGGAGATTCACTATGCGATCGAAATGTTAGCGCTACACGACACGGAAAGCGCGGCGGATTGGGAGGAGGTCAAGGAGTCCTTGCAGGTGTTATGTGAAGTGCAATTCGGGGTCTTTTTTAATCCAAAGGAGGAGGGAGGTCGTATCCAGGATGGCTTGGAGGCGACGGTAGGCCTGTGAAATCTTGCGACCGCTGTTAAGAGCTTTTGGGCTGTTTATAGGAGTTTCCTTAGGGTTTGCAGGCGTTGGCTAACTTAAAGCCTTAGCTGGGGCTGTCACGTTCTAGGCCAGATTGCGGCATGATAATCGTCGTAGGAAGATGGAGGCGTCATGATAGACGTATCCAGTTACCTCACCACCGACGGCGCTCCTCTGCCCGTCATCCCCGACCTCCGCCCGAAGGCCGCGTCGGTTGTCATCGTCCCGCCGTTCCTCAAGCACTTCGGCGGTCCGATGGCCGGGCCTGCCTATCTCAAGGGGGCGGGCGAACGTGCGGGACACAAGGTCGGCGTCCTGGATCTCAACCGGGAATGGATCAAGGAGCGTATCACCTCCGCCCATACCTCCGGCCAGATCAAGGGCGACCATGACAAGCCGTCAAAGGAGCTGAACCGCCTATATCAGGAATGGCAGGAGCTCTGCGCCGCGCATTGGCCCACGCGTATGCCCGTAGGCGAACGGGAGTCTCGTACCGTTATCCTCTACGCCTCCCATGATGAAGTCACCGGATGCGCAAACAGCATGGCCGCAGGCCCGTTCGGAGAATGGGTGCGACGTCACCTAGAGCAGGTTTCACGTCCGGACTTGGTCGGACTCTCCGTCATGTTCAGCGGTCAGATCATCGCCGCTCTGGCCGTCACCAAGGTCATCCACGCCGTCTGGCCAGGGGTCCCGGTCGTCTGGGGCGGTGCCCATGTCACCGCTTTGGCTGACCCTATCAGCAAGGATGCAATCTATGGCGAAGGCATCGACGGTTTCGTGGTCGGTTACGCCGAGAAGACCTGGGTCGAGCTCCTCGACGCTGTAGCCGTCGACAATCCTTGGCCGGCGGAAGTCTTCCGAGCCGGTAAGGCTTCCCGGCGTGCTAAGGAGGACGGAACCACGGTGCCCGCCTTTGATCTCGCCGCCTACAGTCAAGGTAGCCTGACCCTGCCCGTCCAGGCCTCGCGCGGCTGCGCCTACGGCAAGTGCTCTTTCTGCACTTACCCCAAGATTGAGGGTAAGCATCGTAAGCTCTCTACGACCGCCTTGGAGCCCGTCATCGAGCAGGCGGTCGCCCATGATGCCGTGGTCTCTTTCAAGGATAGTCTCCTCGTGCCCACTCAGCTGTGTGAGGTCGGTGCAATGATCAAGGGCCGGGTCTTGTGGAGCGCATGCACCAAGCTCCACGACAGCTTCAATCGGGAGACCATGCGTCGTCTGTACGGCGAAGGCTTGCGTACTCTAGAGATCGGCCTCGAGACCCTCGACGGGGCTTCACAGAGTATCATCAACAAGCCCCAGTCCCCAGCGCTGCTCCGGAGCTTCCTGGATGCCGCCGCCGAGGCAGGCGTCGCGGTCGTCATCAACTACCTGACCGGCCTGCCCGGGGCAGATGCTCGCGAGGAGCAACATTGGCTCCAGGTTGTCCGCGACGAGGTCGCCGCGCGCCCTGCGCTTAAGGCGATGATCGAGCACAACACCTTCCAGCTGGAGATGCTTTCCCCGATGGGGAGCAACCCCTCGGCCTACGGCATCGAGGTCGTGCGCCGCTGGCCTTGGTCCTCGCTCCTGGAATTCCGACTAATCGCGATGTCCGATGCGGCGTGAATAACCATTCAACCATGAAGAAGCTGTCATATTCCGAATGCATTACCGCCGTCGGCCAACTCCACTTCTGTGCTCTGTGGTGCTTAGGCCGTTGCCTCACCGACGACATAGCGGCCAGCACGTGGATAAGGGAGGAGCATTTATGGAGTTGGTTGATGATGACGCCAGTTTCCATTATCGTATTCGGGAGCATCTATTGGGTTTTAGTGATTTCTTATACCGCCCGGAAGCCCTTCGCTCCAACACGCGAACCCGCCAGTCGCTTGGGCCCCGTTCAAGAGGACCGATGAGGCGACTATTACCAATAAATAACAAATGCGCTTCCCAGCCGGGAACGGTCCGCTAGGGTGGGAAGGCCCCGCCATGGATACATGGGTCTACACCTGTAACCAGTCGCCCGAACAGGCGTTCAATACGGTCCGCTTCCATGTCCGGAAGAAGGTGTTGGACTTGAACGGGGGCGCGGCGCTCAACGGCGAGGGCCTGGATCTCGACTTTATCGGTTTTGAAGGCGTGGCCCGGGTGCGTTTCGCGAAGACCAAGGAGGGTTCGAAGGTCAGCGTCACCGTCCCGGATGGATTGCGCGACAAGGTCTCGTCGTTGTTCGCCGACCTGATCCGCCAGAAGAAGCTCCGGAACTTCGAGAAGGCGGCTAAGATTCCCGTCGAGCGGAAGGCCTTCACGCCGGCCATAGACGTGCTACGACAGCACTTGAATCGACCCGACTTCGCAAAGCATGTGGAGGTGCTGCCTGCGGCTTTGGAACACGCCGAAAAGTGCCTCTATGAGCATGACGGCAAGCTCGACAAAGCCCTGACTAACCTAGGCAACTTCGCCGCCAAGCGCGTCGGCAAGAGGATCGCGGTGCACCTGCTTTCCAACCTGGCCAAGCAGACCGCGCTCGGGAGCGTCTACCGTCCGATGGTCTCCGAGACGGTGGTGCGGGTGCATGGCGACCATTACCGCTTCGATTATCAAGGTCGCCGGCAGCTCTTCTCCGAGCACATCACCCTCGGCGGAGGCTATCCCCGGGAATGCATGTCCATCCACTTTTTGTGGGACGAAGCCCGGTCCCTGCTCATCATCGGCTACTTCGGTGAACACCTCCCCACTTCCGAGGACAAATAGGGGGCTTTAAATCTCCACCAGTAGCCCCGAATGGTCGGTAAGGCCTTTGGTCCTGAACGCAGGCAGGTGGATCAGCCGGGCTTTCTTGAGTCCCCGACCAGCGAAGGCATGGTCGATGCGGCGGGGCTTGTCGCTCTTACGGGTTCCTTGGAACGTATGCGCCTTCTTCCCGTCTGGCACATTGTCCCAGAGGTTACGCCAGCCGTGCTCGAGCCAGGACGCGAGCGCAGGTCCCCATTTCTTATCCTTGGATGGGTCAGTGTTGAAGTCTCCGATCATGAGGACTCGTTTGTCGGCATTCCTGCGCATCCAAGGTTGTAGCTGGGCGAAGAGCTTCCTCTTCTTGCCCTGTGTCGGCATATGGACAGCCGAGATGGTCACTCCGTCGATCTGGCAGATAACCCAGTTGTTCTTAAGCTTATTTCCTTGCCGGCTGAAACGCTCGTCGGTCGCAAGCTCGAGTTTGCTGTAGACTCTCACGTGGCGCTTACGGCTATAGAGCGTGGGACGAGAGCAATGCCCTAAACCGGCTTCCCGGAGGCCTGCTTCATAATGCTTTTGGCTGGTCTTAAGAAGTTCGGCCAAGATGACGACATCAGGGGAGCGACCGAGGCGCATCAAGGCACCGCAATCGATCTGCTTCTTTCGGGTATTCAGGAATAGGACTTTCACTAGGGGTCTTCTCCTAGTAGGTTTCCCATAACACCCCTAATGGCAATCCCTCCTCATCTCCGATCGCTCAAGCCCGGCATGGCCGAGAGGCTTGGGCATTACGTCTACCTGTATGTGGACCCGCGGGATGGTAAGGTTTTTTACATCGGTAAAGGGAAGGGCGAGCGCTGCCTGGACCACTTGTTCGAGGACGATGACCACCCGAAGGTGAAGCGCATCCGCGACATCTTCGCCGCCGGCCTGGAGCCGCGAATCGAGATCTTGGCACATGGCATGGCGACGTCCGAAGAGGCGTACCTCGTGGAGGCCGCCGCCATCGACCTGATCGGCCTGAAGGAGCTCACCAACAAGGTCGTGGGTCATAATAGCCTCCTGTATGGTCGTAAGACCCTCAAGGAGCTGGCGACCCACTATGCCCCTGTGAATGCCGACATCCCGGATGCTGCTCTGTTGATCCGTATCAACGCTCTGTACCGGAACGGCATGTCCGCACAGGAACTATACGAGGTCACGCGGGGTGTCTGGAAGCTCGACCTAGATCGCACACGTGGAGCCGAGTTGGTTTTCGCGGTCTTCGAAGGCGTCGTGAAGGAGGTCTATGTACCCCAGACATGGCAGGCGGCCCGGACGAGTGGCTACGAGACGCGCAAAGACTTGACCCCAGAGGACGTCGAAGGACGCGTCGAATTCATCGGCAAGGTCGCACCCGAGCCCATGCGCGTCATGTATATCGATAAATCCGTCGCGAAAGTCTTCAGCCTAGGCGCACAGAATCCCTGCAAATATGTCAATTGCTAGTGCGTTTTGACCAAGTGCGGCGGCAGAGCGCCCTTCGATCAAGTGTCGAAATGCAAGAGGCTTCCGGACTTTAGCAGGTATCGCTTTCCATTGATCATTATAGTCCTGCCCTCGGTCACATGCTTAGCGCAAAGAGCCAGGGTCTGCTGTGGTGGCAAGGCGCTCGTCACGACATAGTCAATCAGGCTGACGTCGATGGTGTCTTTGTCCAGGATCGCGCCGAAAGCCTAATCGAAATCATCAAACGGGCCGGCTTCATCCACGTAGGCAAAGTCTTCGCCGAAGTACAGATAGTTGCCGGCGAGTATTTCGATGCCGCAACTGGCTGGGTTGCCTTGTCCGTCTTTATACTCAAAGGTGATAAGTGGATTCTTCCCGCAAGGTCTACTGTCGATGCCTTCTTCGAGGCGGGCATGGTCATCATGACCTAACGCGTGCCAGAGTCGGCCAGCAGTTATTTTGTCCGTGAGGATGCGATCCCAATGAAACTAAGACATGTGCAAAAAACGAGCAGGATCTTGGCGCCCCTCAATGACTGTCTACAAATAAAAAACCCGTGAACTTTTGACAACAGAAGGTCCGTCGACTTGGATTGGGCATGTCCGATTTCCACCACGATTGGGAAGCCGTACTTAGGTTGCCAGGATTCCGCAAAGCGTTGTTGGAACACGGCCGGTCTGAAGGTTCAATCAAGGCGAACGGCAGATTACCTAGAATTGACATAAATGACTTAGCGTCAGTTGCGATTAGGTCACGCCCGACCCTGTTTTCTCTGGAAGATAGGCTGGCCGACATGGGCAGCGTCAATGTGCACTGCTTCGCGGGTTATTATTGGTCGACAGGCTTCGATGACATCGACGGTCCATACGATACCCTTGAGAGGGCCGTCGATACGAGACTATCGATTGCCTCGGATTCTGCTCGGTTGGGATTCTACGTGTCTGCATCGGGCGATCTCCCAAATCACTTTATCGCCAGCCGATGCGTCAACCTCGTCGAGATTGGAAAGACATTTCTAATTAATGGGACCGTCCATGTCCGGACAAAGGACGGACTAGTTTCCCTGTAATATGAGCAATATGCCCCATCCGCCTTGCTTGGGTTGAAGCCGTTAGACATTTTGACCCCAGATGCCGATCCCGAACAAACTACTCGATCAAGCCAAGTCCGGATGTGCGCAGAAGCAGTTAGAGTTGGGTCGTCTGTATGCCGAAGGGAGAGACGTGCCCTATGACATGGACGAAGCATTGGCTTGGTTCGAGAAGGCTGCGGCGCTCAATTTGCCCGAAGCTGTGATGGAGGTCGCGCTCGCGAAAGAATACGGACTGGGGACAGATCGAGATTACGAAGCCGCCTTCGCCGAGTATATGCGGGCGGCGAGGCTCTATCAGCAGCCGCTGCCATTCACGATCCGTGGGCTGGTCCTGACGCAAAACCTTTGCCTCGATATGCACCGAGGGCAGCTTGCCCTGGCCGAGGCCGGCTACGCTCATGCATGTTGGTCATTCGTCTATGGCCCGAAGCGCAAGGGTAATCCGCCCATCAAGGTCAAACACGGCAAGCCATGGCTGAAGCGTCAGGCCGAAATCAGAAAATGGACTCGGAGGGCCGCCATGCTCGGCTACCCGCCCGCATTCATCGACATGACTTGCATGATTAATCGTGGCGAGGGAGAGCCGGGTGATGCCGCGGAACTGCATGGGTGGTATCTCAAGGCCTTTAGGCATGATGAGTCAGTCGCCAAGATGATCGCTGACAAGTATCAGCCCGCGGAATCGTTTTCAGGTATTCCCGGCACTGAAGCCGCCGTCGCGGCAGCCGATGTCGCCGAATGGAATCAGATCTGGAAGGCCCGTCACCAGGAACGGCGGGACACGTGCGCCGTCTCCAGGACGATTGAAGGGTATAAGAATCGTGGAGACTTGTTCTTTAGAGGCAAGGAAGGCGCAGCGCCTGACTATATCGAAGCAGAGAAGTGGTATCTCCGTGCCGGCGAGGGCGGCTGCCAATGGTCGATGGGTCGTCTCGCCAAGATGTATCTCAACGGCCTGGGCGTAGCTCGTGATGCGGCCAAAGGCTTCGATTGGCTCGACCGCCAGTTCGCGGTGGTTTTCTGCAACGGGACCAGGATCGTCGACCAACGGGTAATCTTCCACTGGGCGCTCCGACCGATCGTCGAAGGCCATCTTGATCACCTCGACGAAGAGCAGCTGTTCGCTTGGCTGCAAGCGCGCACGCATGCCTTTGAGCGCTCCTGCGCCGCTTTGTCCGGTGGCTACGATTTATCGGAAAGTTCCGCCGCCGCCAACCACGTATGCAAGGCCTTCCGGCCCCACGTGTTCGTCAAGGGAAAGCTCGACGAGGCCACCCGCAAGGTCGTCAGCGTTCGCGTCAAGAGTATCACCCGATTACTGGCGAGGCAGGAGGCGGCCATGATCGCCCGCGCCGAAGCCGGCGATGCACCCTCCCAGTTCTGGTATGCCGCGCTCTTCAAGCGCTACAAGAACCGCAGCGGGATGGCTCTGCGTTGGCTGCTGAAGTCCGCCGAGCAGGGCTATTCGCCCGCTCAGCACGAGGCCGCCAAAGCCTATGCCGACAGCGATGGCGCTCAGCTCTCAGTGGACGAGGCGCGTCGATGGTTCAAGGCCGCGTCGCTCAGCGGCGATACCTGGGCCCAAGGGTCATTTATCCAGGTTCTCGCAGGGACTTACTACTGGGGCGACTATCCCAAGACGCCGGAACGCGCACCCTCCAAGGAAGACCTGTTCGAGGCCTATGCCTGGAGCATCGCCACCGAGGAACGTACCAACGAGTCCGACGCCTGGCTTAAGTATTCGCCCGAACAGGTCCTCGCAGCCTATCGCCGTGCGGACGAGATCCGGCGGGAGATCGCCACCAAGGAAAGTTTAACGGGATGACGGGCAGGTGAGACACCGTCGGCCTGAATCCGGCCCGTTCCGCATGCTCTACGAACGCGACTTTTCGTAGGCTTGCCTGAATGATTTGACCAACAAAGACCACCCTTGAGGCCGGGAGATTCCGGTTACGCCTAGAAGCATCGCCTTGATTGTTTTCCCCCCAACCTTGACGGTCTCAGTGACGAGCAATTGCCTGGTTGTGTCGACGTGTTCAGGCGACGGATAGATAAGACCTATTTCATCGCAACGAGTTGCCTCCATGAATGCCAGCGATTCGTAGATGTCCGCATTCGAGATGCTTACCGCGCCGTGCTGTCCGCCGGGTTTATATTTAGCATCAAACAGAAGCATGGCGCCGTTCCCCATGTCTACCGTCACATCTGGAGTGACCGCCAGGGACCCATCTTTAGCCCCCGGCTTCCGGCGTATCCCCAGATCATAGGTAGCCTTGCTCACTGACGAACCTGCAAAGACCGACCTGCATAACTGCCTGGTGAGCATCTCCCAGGTGACATGCGTCTTAACGATGAAGCTGGGCATGCCCAGGCCCTCGGGTTTCCCGTAACCGATTGCCGAAGCCGAAACGATGATCTTCGACAGGTTCATGCAGGCTCCCCAGCTGGAATTCCTAGAGGGTAATTCCGGCACGGCCGACAGGGCGAACTTGGGGTCGCGTTTGCCAAGCCTCGTCACCGCTTTGGCCAGCCTTTGACCGACCTGCGGCGAAGTGGATTTCTTGAGCAGGACTTCCGCCGCCTCCCTTAGAAGGGCGTTGAACAAGGTCTGCTTTGTCAGGACGATTCCGCGCTGGAGGAATCCCTCCTCGTTCGCGACTTCAGTCAGATCGCCCTGTATTTCTCCGTCGATATTGAATGACCTCCAGGTCTGCTGGCGATACTTACGGATCGGCTTACGGTCATTGGCTTCGAATTCGTCGCACCATATCTTCGCGATCACGTCATAGAGGGAAGAGCTCTTGGCGCTCGTGGAAGGTATGCTTGAGGAGTAGTTGATTCCGTCGGAGCTGGTCTTGCCCACGACCCAGAGGAAGTCTTCGCGCCAGTCAGCGTTCGTCTCCCCGATGAACTTGGGAACAATCTCTATCCAGCGGTTCCTGTCCAGGGACAGAAGGCCGGATATGCCTGCGAATCTGAACGAAGCCCCTTTTGTCTCGTAACTGCTCTCAGGCTCGAGTCCGCTTGAAATCAAGGCCCTGTCCACGAGACGGCGGACTTCTTCGGATCTCAGCCCGAGTTTTTCGGCGGCATGCGCATGCGGCAGGAAGGTGCCATATTCGCCCATGACTATGAACCTCCCGCTCTTCATTCGCGGGTCAGCCGCCCGCTGCTTGCTTGAGCGTCCTGTACGTTTCTGTCTCTCCCGGGAGGTGAAGTCTCGTCACGGGTTGGTCTCCGAACTGGCCTTCTTCCAGCACATATGGTCCAGACTGGTTCGCGTTGAAGACGACCGCGAGCGCTTGGTCGTTGCCGTAGAATACTTCCAGCGCGTGGGCCTGTATCTTACTCCAGGCGTCTTTGGCGTATGCCAGGGCGCCTAGCATCCCTTCAGGAGGATTGGCATTCATGAGTACGCCATGCCCGATCAGATAGGCTCTGCCTTTGCCGAGCTCGATCCGTCTGTTGACCTCGTTCCACGCCTTGAAGAGAGCGACATAAACCTCATCGCCGGAGCCGGGAGAATCCGGAAGCGCGCCGAGCAATTTGTCGTCGGATATGCGCAGGTGTTCTTTTGCGGCCTCGGGAGATAGGTTGAGCCTTACGACTGAGAAACGACGTTGGAAGGCGACGTCCAAGGGTTCGACCGAGGTGTCCGATTCGTTCATCGCCGCCAAGATATAGAGATGCGGGGAAAGGTATTGCGTGCGTGCGCCGCTCTCTCCGGGCGGATGAAAGGGCACGGAGTAGGGCGTCTCCAGATTGTTCTCGTCCAGCCGTTTGTCCTTCTCGATCGCCGTAAGGGTGTCGCCGAAAGCGGCGACGGCAGGCCCGCGGTTGATCTCGTCGACGCAGACGAGCGCGGCTGCATCCTTGCCGGTCGCCTCAATATTGGCCTGCAGAAGCGTCCCGTCGTAAGCGACGAATCCGCCTTTCCCGGAAAGACTGGGGGCGATGCCGCCGACGAAATCCCTGTACTTGGTCCCTTGATGGAAGGTGATCTTGTGAACAAGGCGCTTGGTCTTGTCAGGGCTGGGCATGTATTCCGGCACGACGCCTTCCTTCTTGAAGGGAATTTCATCCGAGGGATCGAAGGACGAGCCGTCCTCGCCTTTGAAGGCTTCCGACACTTCCGACATGATATGAGATTTCCCGCAGCCTGGCGGACCCACAAGCAGGACGTTCTTGTTCGCCTTCAGCAAGGCGAGGATTTCCAGGGTTTTTAACGAGGGCTTACGCATCGACGAAGTGATTGGTTCCGGTGAAGTCGAAGATTCCGCGGGTCACTTTGCCTCTCTCGTCGCAGCTTCCCTTGGTCGTCTGCAAGAACCTGAAGAAATTAGGATCAGCCTTGGTCGCTGCCAATGCCGAGTGTTTCGCAAGCTGGGCCCATGTCCGTCCGTCCATGTCGAGCGTCAGCAAGAAATACACCTCGTCCCCTGATTGCCTTAAGGATGCGTACTCCTCGGCGGATAGCTTCCATCCTTCTATCTCATGAATCTTCCCGATCCGGATCTCATGCGGGCGTGAAGTCGTAGGTAGGTGGAGCTTGATCAATCGCGAGTCCGCACGCCTTCCTTTGGGCGAGGAATAGATGAACGCTTCATGTCCTCCTTCGGCTTTTTTCGGGAAAAAGGGCAGGAGGGCTCCAAGGAAGATTTGAGGCATTCGCAGGTCGCGGGCGCCTCCCCCGCTCGCCGAGTCGTTTGATTCCGCCAGGAGTTTCCTCACGTCGCCTTCCACGACGGCCTGGAAGTAAGCCAGGCGTGGTCTGCCGGGGGATATCTGCGGCTGCATGAGGGATTAATAAACAGATATGAATTACTTTGTAAACTGATTTGGCATGAACGCCTCGGCTCCTTGGAGCCGCGCTTTCTCGACCCTTTTGGCGTGCAGCTGACGGGCCTCCGCGTCGCCCGACAGCCGGAAATATTCGCCCATGACGCTGTCCATGGTTATCGTGGATCTGGTTTCGCCGGAGATAGGGCGCTGATTCTTGTCCACCTGAGGGAATGCCGAGAGGACGAGCTGGGCGTCGGCGGAAGTAATGCCATAGAGCCTCATGACGAGCGCCTCGATCAGCGCCCTCTGCCTGGGAGGGATCCCGTCGACCCTCGTGTCTTTGCCCGCCGCAAACTTTTCGACTATCTTGGCTATCTCCAGGATGGCGGGCATGGCGTTCCGATCGGACGGGATCGGGATGCTGTCCAGGATGAAGAAGTTGAGCGACGTGGTGCAGACGAGGCGGGTAAGCCAGTCAAAGCAGAAGCTGTTTGCGATTCCCACCCACGCATACTTGAGTTTCTCGCTGAGCTCGGAAACCTCGAATGCGATCGTAGGCACCTTGTTTCCGCAGATCACGCCTGCGGGAATGATGGCGGCAAGGACGGTGCGTTCGTTGGTCTGCCCTGTGATGTCGCAGAAGCCGGCTCGCGGTTGCCCCAGGCAGGCTTGCCTGCTTGGGCTGAGTGTTTTCCTGGAGATGAAGTATTGAGTGACAGGATCGGGTGCCGTCGCGTGATTCACGTTCGCCCAAGTCGCCTTTCGGCCGGTACCTGAGACATAAGCCTTACAACCGAACCGGTACTGATGAATCATGCGCCCTTCGATCAGGGGGACGCTGTCCTTGTCCGGGCGGGACTTGAATTCTCGGCGAGACAAAGTCATGTCGACCTCGCGCACGTAACGATGGGCCCAGATGGACGAGCCCGCTCCGAAAGACGGGTGGTTGGCCGATAGTTTTTGAAAAAGCCTCCACTCCTCGACGGTTCGCACCTCGGGGATGGTCAGGTCATGCCTGATGGCACGCAAAGATTTCGTCTGGATCCCGACGGTCTGCTTGAGCTGCACTGCGTCGTCGACGCAGCAACCTGAAGAAAGAATAAGCTCGGAACAGTCACCTGTCCCGTTTTTCCGGGTGGAAAAAACGGCCAGAAACTTGAAGCGACTATCGATGTCGAAATACCTCTCCTTGTTGTCGAAAAGGACAAAGTGCAGATCCGCGCTTTTCGAGATGAGCTCTTCGCGCAGGTCTTGCGCGCTGGCCGCACGAATCAGCCCTGCCGGAATCAGCACGCAAATCATGCCGCTGCGGTTACGCAGTCGCATGGATAGCTCCAGGAACAGCTTGTACATGTCTTTCTCCCCGCGTCCTTGCAGCGTAGCGGACGAACCCACGCTGGCGCTGTACGCCGAGACGGCTTTACGATGGATGTCTATCGCCGGCTTGAAATCATCGTCTATGTCATCTCCGTAGTGGCTATCGGAGTCTATGGACTTGGAGATCTCATGTGAGACGGTCCGCAGTCGTTCCCACGGGGGATTTGCGATCACATAGTCAAATCCGTTTTCGCCGAGTTCGCTCCAGCCATGATCGGTTCGGCGCAGGCTGTCGCCAACGAGGATATGCGAACAGAGCTTTGCGACCGTCGACGCGCTGTTAGTCATCGACGCGAGCGCCATGATGGCGGCCCTGGTCGAATCTTGAGAGAGGTCGGCGCCAAAGATGCATTCGGCCAAGACCTTGTTCATGCCTATTCCGCAGGCTTTCAGCCTGAGCGCCGCCTGGCATAGGAGCATCCCTGAGCCGCATGCGGGATCGATGACGGTTGGCCGGCGGGTTTTGTCTCCGGTAATCTGACTGGCGAGGAATTCGGAAAGCCTGCTGTCGGTGAAGTAGACGCCATTCGTCTTCTTGCTTAGTTCGTTGAGCTTGAACTCAGACATGGCGCTGAGGATCACGGCGGGCGGGATTCCGGAAGCCTTTATGCGCTTGGCGATCTCACGCCCGGCCTTCGACGGGGCTCCGGTGATGGACGATTCCTTGCGGATCCACGGCAGCGCGGTCAGCGGGTAGCCGCCTATTTCGGATGAGGCTACGGCCAGTGCGCTCAGCTGGTCTGCCGTATCCAAGCCTGCGAGCGTCTCAAGGCCGAGACCCTTTGCGAATTCTGATGCGATCATCTTCTCGAAAGTTCGAAGACGAACTCGGTGAGGGGTTTTTTAGCGGAACTGGTTCGGGATTTATCGTTAGGAGTATATCTCTTGAAGCCCTCGCTCTCATGGACTGTAAGTTCTCCCATGGATTGGAGGCAGGAAGTCATCTCTCCCATGGGTACATGGCCGTCCGAACTGTAGGACAGGAGAATCCTCGCCGACTTGATTTGCTTCAGCAGCTTTTCCAGAGCCATAAGTGCGTGCGCCTTATAGCAGAAGGGTGAGGATTTCTCTTTCCAGGAGCGAAGTCCGGTGACTCCGCTCACCGCAGGGTGATCTTCGTGTGCTATCGTCTCAAGGATATGATAGTATGCGGCGTATTGCCTCTTGGTGTAGGGTGGGTCCAGGTATGCCAGGCTATTGGTCTGCGTGCTTACATCGAAAACATCGGCATTGGTGATGATATGCCCGCCTTTCGTCGCCCGCAGCCTCCTAGGCGTCAGGTGGATCGCTGCCATGGCCCCCGGGTTGGTTTTTCGAAGAAAGCATCCGTATGTTCCGGCCGTATTTGCGACGGCGTTAGCGGCCGCCATGAGGTCCGAGAGAAGCAAGGCGTGCTCTGCTTCTCCGATCTGACCTTCACGTCGCCAGCTTGAGATCTTCTGCCGCATCGCGTCGATCTTCATGCCGTTCGATATGCTGAAGTATCCCCTGGGTTGATTGGAACAGTTACGACCTGAATCCGTATATTCCCTGAAGAAGAATCCCTCCACCGGCTGCAGCTTGTTTAGCGCATCGAGAGAGGACTCGTAGCCGCCGATTTTTTCGAAAACCGCTTCTTCTCTTGAGATGAGCCGTGCTTTTGTCTGCATGGCCGCCGATAGGAGGAAGTCATTCGCGGAAACCCGCCAGCCGTACGAGGCGGCCGCTTCGGAGACCGCCCCCGTTCCCGCGAACATGTCATGGAATCGGCATCCTCTGGCAGGGGGGCCGGCGATTTCCATAATCCAGTTCGATAGCCTGGCTTTTGATCCGATATAGCGAATGCTTCCCATGTAGGGCTTAATCTAAAGGTGTAGGCCTGCTCTCCATTTAAATAATGAACGTATGTTCATTAATATGTAAACCACAAATAAATCCATGCACATGCGCCTTTCCGCATGGCAGAAGATAGCATGACCGCGAGCTTGAGGGCATTCGTGCTGAAGGTTTTTAGGCTGTCCGGTGATAGGAGAAAGTATGCCTGTCGAAGTCCTCGGGGTGGGAGTTCACATACTGAGCAAAGACCGGCCAATCATGGTCATTGCAGTCATACGGCAGGTATCTCATGTCATCTTTCACGCCTAACTGGAACACTTCGAATGGCGCGCCCTGCCAAGTGGGATTAGAATTGTCATCGAACTGCTCGAAGCCACCAACGACGCTTTTGTAGACCAAACCAAGGCGTGTATCGGCCGCGATTCTTTCGGGGGCGAGACCGCTGGGCGAGTAACCCAGGAGAACGCCATCACTGGCTAGCAAATCGGCCGCAGACTCGATGAGTTGACCTGTCAGGGCAGCCGTGCCGGTCGGTATGCCGGCTAGGGTGATCAAGAGGTCGAATTGTCTATCAGGGCGATAGTCTTGGAGGTTGGCTTGGAGGAATCGGACATTCTTGAGGCCCGAGGCTTTCTCCTGGGCGACTTGGATTGAGGCTCCGGAGCGATCGATGCCTGTGAAGCTGATTTCCGGATGTCGGCGTGCCAGGATCTCCGCCCCGAATCCCAGGCCAGTTCCCAGATCCAGTACGGACTTGGGCTTAAAGAGGGTGATGTAGGTATCCGCCGCCACGATGGTATCCAAGATGAAGCAGCGACGAGCCTGGCAGACCCATGTGCCGAAAGGCGGCCGGGCTATTTCGTCATAGAATGCCAGGTCCTCTTCCTCGGACATTCCTACTGTGAATCGCTTGCGATTATGTGCGGCAAGGCGTTCCTGCGCTGCAGGCGTTATCTTGCTGAAGACGGCGAAGGCTCTTCTGTCCGATGATCCGGGACAGAAGATTTTCCATCTAGCCCGTAATTGTTCATCAATCTGTTCGACCTGCCGTCTGCTGAGGACCAGGTCCGTATTGATCAAGGAAGCTGGGAAAGTGGGCATGGGGCTACTTTATCTGGGGTGTTTTCTTCAACTTCTACTGATCGGGCGATAAGCGTCCATGAATTTCCCGTGGCATCCGCCGGGCGGTTTTGCGGGCGTAACAAGGGATGCCTTCGGCCGCCTCGAGCCTTGCTTGCGGGCGCAAAGAAGTATCCGGCGAACCCAACAAAAAGGGGACCTCCTGCGGAGGTCCCCTGGATGACTAAGCACTGGGCTTAGCGGCTGGGCGGATTATTGCCTCGGCCTCCTCCCGAGGGGCGGCCAGTGGTGCTGGGCCCGTTGGGAGGCGATGATTTCGCCATGTTGGGTTGGTTGTTCTGCGCGACCTTCGTTGATCGCGGAAAGTCAGGTGCGGTCCTGGTGGGTGCGTCCGTGGGTCCCGAGGCGGGTAATCAGGATGGCCCGGTGTTCAGGAACGTAGAGGAAGTGGGCGCTCAAGGTGTTGGTCCCGTCGAAGAGCGTGCAGTGCCACTCGCCGAGGTAGCTGGAGCCCTGGAAGGTGCCGGTGTAATCCTCGCCGTAATGGGTCATCTGCGTGTCGGAGAGGAACCGGGTGAATCCCTTCATGCGCAGCTTCGTCTTGAAGAACGTGCTGACGTCCGACCCCAGGGCTAGGTCGTCATTGAGGGCCGCCGCAGCAGCCCCGAGCTGCGTCAGCAGGTTCTTCAGGTCCTCATCACGTTGGAAAAAGACGCTATCCAGCCCCTGAGCGGCCTCATCACAGAGGAAGACCTTGCCTGTGAGATCGGGAGAGGAGAGCAGGCGTGTGATCAGCGGCTGGATGGAGGCCGCCTCGCGACGTTTGGCGGAATTCTTTTTCTTAGGTTCGGCGATTTTAACGTCCCTGACCTCCCGGAGGCCCCGGATGTTGGCGATGACCTGGCCGTTGAGCTGGTTGGCGACAAGGGGGGCCTCGACGTAGATTGTGCATCCGGAGGGCTCGGCCTTGAAGATGCGGATGCATACCCCCTGGGGGAGCTGGACGTAGAGTTCTCCCGTTGCCGGGAGGTCATAGGCCTCCGCAGGGGCTTGGAGCACGCTCAGGACGTGCTGTAGCGTGTGGGCCGGGGACCACGGCGCCATGAAGGCGTTGATGGAGAGGGTTAGGGTGGAGCCAGAGGCGCTGTCCTCGATTTTGTATACCATGGATGGGTGTGGTGAAGTTTTTTTGCTAAAGAATCTTTTTTATTGCGTTAAAGATTGAATACCTACAAGGTGTTCGAAATGAAGCAAGACCAAAAAGCGCAACTGCTCAAACTGGGTGCCACCCTTGAAAAGGGAGAGGAGCACAAGATCGTCGTCAAAGCCCCATCGGGAGACTCCATGTTCTTCCGTGCCGGCGGCCTCCAGGTCATTCCCTCGGAGTCCGAAGAACTGGATACCGGAGGGTCCTGCGTCCTCATTATCAATGCGCAAGCGGGTCTACTCTCCGGGGTCATCATCCGGTGCCTCCGGGTGCTGGGACTTGAGGCCGGCCGCGAGCGTGCCAAAAAGGTCGTGAAGGAGATGGCCGAACGCCTTGTCCGTGATCGCGGTCAGGCCGTAGGGGCCTGGGAAGGGCAGGCGGCCAAGGACCTTGTGACTATCGCTATTAACTGGTCAGAGAAACTGGGTAAAAAGACCGGTCAGAGGCCTCGCAACTTGGGGAAGAAGTGCCAACGGACCCTTTCACGGGGGAGCCAATCTCGGAACAAACTATGCCGAATTGGCGAATGGCCAAGCTTATGGCAGCCCGTCAGATGCGCGAGGAGGAAGACACTCTCATGAAGTTTACCATGGATGCCTGTGCCGAGGACAAAGGGGAGGGAAAGGACGGCTGGGACGTCATCGGGGGCCTCCAGGGGGTGATCGTGGCGGATTCCTGGTATCCGGTCATAGGGCCGGAGGATCAGATTAACGAAAAAGTTATTCGCAAGGTGGCCAAAGGGCTGGCTCGGCGGGGGCTTAGGCCAGAACTTGCTATGACCGTCCTGGCTAACATCCGCTGCCGAGACGCCCATAAGAAAGCCCGATGAAGGGACCAGCCCACCAGTCCAAGCAGCTTACCCTCGGGGACGTCGCCTACGTCTATCAGGGGGTGGGCACGCGGGACTTGAAGCTGGGGCAAGAACCGGGCGAAGGGTTCGTCGCCTGTTGGGCGGTTGGTGCATCCGCAATCAATGCGACGTCGTCGAAGCTGGACCGTTCCCAGTACGTCCGCGCTGCCATCTCCAAGCGCCTCGTCGACAATCCCCTCCGCGGATCCGGCCAGATGGCGAAGCTGCAAGGTCAGGAAATCCTGATCGCAAATCGCGGTAATTATAAAGTCAGCAATTTGGTCGGGGCATCAGATCCGACTGAATGGTACCACGAATACATGCCTGTATTCCCTGCCGCTACCGTTCTCGTGGTCAGGCCGAAAGAGAAGCACGAATGGCCATGTCGGCTCCTGGCATTCCTGGATTCGCCCTATGTGCGGGAACAGCTCCTCAAGACGGCATCTGGTAAAGATGGTGCAGGCCGGGTGATCACCAAGGCCGATCTGGAGGGCCTCGCTCTACCACCTAACTACTTGCAACTTGGAGGCCATTTTCATCCCAAAAGTCGCGAGAATCTCGAGCGACTTGAAAAACTCGATTTGCGGCTTTCGAAGCTTCGCCGCGCAGAAATCCAGGCAAGGATTCGGCGGGAACTATATTCGCCGCATGAATTCCCGAAGATTCCTGTGCTCAGCGACGAAGCTGCCGAGGCAATCCCCGGCTTCATGCAAACTTTAAGAGAGAAGGGTAAGGTCGAGATGGCACTGGCGGCGAGAGTCAGTAAGATCATGGCCGAGAAGAATCTGAAATTCCAAGGTTCGGTTGAGGACGATGAATGCAACCAGATGGAGAAACGGGTCGACCAGCTGACCGTCCTGATGAAGACCATCGGCCATGACTTCATCCGAGATATTTTAATCGCCTTAAGGGAGTGCGCGGAATTTTCGCCCGAGCAGAAGGCCTTTGCCGATACATTCAAGAATGCCCATGGGTTGGCACTAACCCCGCAGCTAATTTATGAAACGCCCCTCCCAGGTAGGATACTAGCAGAACTGGTGGATGCACTTCATTTTACGAGCAATCAGTCATCTGCCTGCCGAATGACACAAGGAGTGATGGATTTGCTGGGAGCTCTGTCAGCCAAGTTCAAATCGGTATTGGTACTTAATCCTGGCGCTGGCCATCTGGCAGCAGCGATTGCATCCAAGCGCGGACCGTCCGTTTCCATGCTTCCTTTGAAGAAGAATTGGGCCGGAGCAGAAGCACTGCCGTTTGCCAAAGCCTATGCTCAGGTCGGCTCGCCCCAGGCCGTATTCGCCTATGCATCCACCGAGGACTTCATTTTGGCAGCCGAAAGGCGCATACACGTTCACGGGAAGCGGGATGCCCTGATATTAGACGCGGGAACCGTTGGACGTTTACCGCGTATGCTTACCGAGGCCTTGGCCGAAGTTTCGGCTGGAATTGTGGAACAAGGTACGTGTTTTGCCTATGTCCCGGCAGCTCAGTTCGGCCTGATCAGGCCTCTCCTGGAAAAAGTTGTCTCTTTGACCGTGCTTCCGCCGCTACCTGCCAATCCTCAAAACAGCAGCAGCAAGGATCTTGCCCAGGCTTTCGTGGTAGAGATTGCGATGAACAAGACACAGCCGCGCGGCGTGGTCGCCATCTTCGATGCAACCCGAATCGCGCCCATCGAAAAGGTTGGCCTTGATCTGGATGATGCAGCCACCGCGGCTATCAGCAAGGCGATCAATGATGATACTTCCGTCGAAGGGGTTGAGCGCACCACAGTCAGGCGGGAATCTTTCATTCGTCATGAGGAATGGCCCGGGCTCATCTCGCTGTTGGGGGTGAGTTACGACGCGCTCATGCTGGCCACACCCGAGACAATACATGATGAGCGGAAGCGGCTTAATCGCGAAAAAGATCTGCTCGAAAAAAATCTTCTCAAGGAAGGAGACGCTGCTTTGGTGATGCGGGGTGAAAATAACGGCAGTATCGAGGCAACGGATGAAGACTCGAAGTAGACGGCTGGGGGAATATTTTTAACTTGTTGAGACTAAATCTGCTTGGGCGAAGAGCAGATAGTTCATGTTGGCAGTATAGGCATAAATATCAGCGAAGGATGCTTATAGGGCTAGGCTTTACAGCGCCAGGCGGTATGGGTTGATTATTAGTATGAGTCTTCTACTGGGACAACTACTCAAGGCTTCTGGAGTGGATTTGATGCCGCATAAGGTGCATCTCGCGACCCATCCGACGAAAGCCAAGCATCCGTATCGGGTGTTGACCCAGGGCGGCGTTCAAGCCTTCGAGCTTTGGCAGTCCGAGCAGACTAAGCGCAACTTCACCCAGCCCCAGTTGCTGGCGTTGATCGAGTGGGAGGGGCATGAAGACTTGTGGGTCTTCGGTGGGGTATATGACGTCCTGAGCCAGAAGCCCGAGGTGCGGGGAGAAAACTATTTCTACTCGACGCGCTTGGTGGGTGGGCAGGACCATCTGATCGGGCGCGCCATCGTCCACTATCGCCGGACTTCCCGCGGTTCCTACCTGCATGGAGAGAACCTCGATGAGCTGCTGGTCGTGGATCGCATCCTGCCGGAGAGTGTCGCTGGTGGTTTCGAGCCCTTCCCGGGCTTCCCGAAGGTCCGGCTGGATTGGCCTAGCTTCGATGAACTATTCGCCAAGCGTCCACAGGACTGGGTCGCGCCTTTGTCCTCGGTCTTCGGCATCTACTCGATTGTTGATGGCACGGGCAGGATTTACGTCGGCAAGGCCGATGGTAAGGAAGGCATCTGGGGCCGCTGGCGCTGTTATCATGATACTGGTGGGCATGGCGGGAACGTGGAGCTCAAGCAACTCCTCGCGTCCAACCCGGAGGCTATGCGATCATTCCGGTACTCGATCCTACAGGTGGCCGACACATCACTGGAGCCAGCCGCCATTGATGAGATGGAGACCGCTTGGAAAGAGAAACTCCGCTCCCGTGAGTTCGGGTACAACGCGAACTAGTAGTTGGATCTTGGGCCAACCGAGAGTTGGGCGAACTGGCGAAGAGCCACTTAGAAAAAGGCTGACACAAGGGCGACGAGCCAGGGGAAAAATAGCGCTAAGGAAACAAATATGAGGTTGGCCCGGATTTTACCGACGATCGTTTGGTCGTTATCGTCATGCTTCGCAATCAGGTTCAGGATTGAACTAAGGATGCCAACGAGGACATAGGTGCTAGCCAGCTGGGCTAGACCAAGGGCCGGGGTGCTTTTGAGCGTAATCCAGAAGTGCCTAAAAGCCTCGGAGCCTTGGCTTAGGGGCGAGAACGTGGCCGGAATAAAGTTTAGGGCGACTGATTCGAGTAAACGGACGCCGTGGCTTGGCCCGATTGCCAGTGTCATGACGATGAACGGCATGATCATGTTTCCCGCGTCGCATGCTAGCCTAGCGCCGACGGGGTTAGGGGTCGGCTTAGCTTCATCGTTTTCGGGCTGACTCGCGTAGGCTCCCATCGGGAAAAGCCGTAAGCTGACTGTGGTAGGGCCCTTGGTCGACAAGATGGCAGGACCGAATCCAAAATTGATTTTGGCAACGCCGCGACCAGAGGCGATCATGGTCAGGGTTATCCAAGCTCCGCTACAGATGATGAACAGCCACATAAACGCATAAAGCAAGACGCTGGCCTGCAGATTGTTTAAGTTGTCCATGATTATGCTGACTGTCATCCAGTCTAGGATTCAAAGTCAACAGTAGCCCCGGCTGGCCTCCAATTACAACAAAATGGATTGCTGGCGCGCGATACCAAAGATTGATAGAGTAATGACAGAAAGAACAGGTATACGCGCGGGATTGAACGGTAATGTCGAGGAGGCGCTGCGTCTCTTTGCCGCCGAGACGGAGTGGGCCGGCCTCAATCTGGCGGAGACGGAATTCGTCCTGGAAGAGACTCTGAAGTGCTACGGCTCGACCTTTGACGGGGCCATGATCCGCGAGCTGTTCAAGTTCTACCGTCGCTACCTCGGCATGGCTTCCGTGACACGACGTCAGCAACTGCTGACCCGGATGACGGACTTCATCAGCGACGGCCATCAGAACCGCGCAATCGCCCTGCTTTGCTTCATTTCCGCGGATACGGACGGACAGATCACCTCCGGCGCCGCCCTCGATCTCGCGATGGTGATGCCGCCGGACAAAGGCGACCCGCTGACGGGCCCTAAGTTCGTCGCCTTCCATGGCTGCGGCGGGTCGCGTGCCAAGCTAGGCAGACCAGCCTGCGATGACGAAGGTGACGTTGCCGCCGGCCTGCAGCTGCTCGGCGATATGCGCCTGCTCCCGCTCCTTGAGGAAGTCTGGGAACGACTGACGCCGGAAGGCCGTCGGCGGATGGTCCAGCGTCGCAGCAATCTGGTGTCAGCGGTAATGATCGAGTTTCTGCTCCGTCGGTTGGAGGCGGATAAAGAGGAAGAGTATTTCGGCGAGCTGGGCGCGGCCCTGCACAACCTGCCCGCGATAGCTGCCAAGCAGCCGATCAACGCTGTCTTGGATATTCGTCGAAATTTCGGCCTGCCGCCCGGCAAGGAACCGATGGAGCTGCTCAGCCATGAGGATATCCCTACGGCTTTCTCGCGCTTCCGGCCACGCCTGCAGGCGCTCATCGACCAGGAGTCCGGCCCCATCAAGGTCCTGAACGCAACGATGTCCGCCTGGGCCGAGGCCGCTGGCGTATCTTTCCCGGAAGAAGATAACAGCAACACGGATGCCGAGGACGAGGCAGAAATTGAAGATGACGAGGATGAATACCCGGACATCTTCTCCGAGGAATTGTATGCCGAGTTCGAAGAAATGAGCGATGGCGACGATTTTGTCGACATCTCCGAAGATATCTATTTCTGGAAAAATCCCTACAAAACCAAGAACCTCACTGCCGAAGAAGTGAAGCGGGAGTTCGCGGCTACTCCGGTCTTTCCCTTGCTCGTCACCGGGATCTTCAATCCTTTCGGCCCGACGCTGAATGTCTACTTGGTGCAGCGTGATGACATGGACGAATGGACTTTCGCCGTGTTACGTCTCAACCCGTTTTCCTGCACCAAGGCCGACCTCGGAAAATTAGATCCTGGTCGGGTCAGCCTGGAGCCGGGCGTGCTCGACGAGGCCGGTTGTGTCGAGCGTAAGTCCTTCGCGATGAAGGGTCGTTCGACGGAGGCCTTGGACGGCGCCCATGACTACATCCTGCGCGTCCTCCTTGGGCGGAGCAAACTTCAGGGATCGTTCACCCTTTGTCATTCGACGACCGCAATCGACCCGGACAAGACAAGGAAGCGGGTCGCCGCCGCTTATCGTGGCACCAAGAACGGTCGCGATGACCTGGATGATCTCCGCGATAAGCAGAAACGCACCGACCCTTGGGCCCGAGCCGATATGGAAGAAGCAATTCGGCGTATGCGTGAGCCAAGAGCTGAACCTGTACCGCTTACTCGAGCCGAATCCGCGGAGCTAGCCGGTCTCGTGCTTGAGCCGGCCCAGCAACGTATCGAGATGCTCAACCTGCTCCAAGCCTGGGAAGGCTCGATTGAACATTCTGGACTCACGCCAGTAATAACTCGTGAGCAGTTGCTCAGCTGCCTCGTCTTCCTTACTCCGGACATGCCGAATCTGATCAACCTCCGCGGGGCCTTCCATGGACAAGGTGATGCCAAGCAACCGCCCAAGGCTGCGGCGAAGACCCCAGCCACTCCGGAGAACAAGGCGGAAGAAACTCCCAAGGCTAGCCAGACCCCGCAATACAAGGGGCTGCTCCGATTCATCTATGGCTTTGCCATGGTCGAGGTCCTGCTCTGCCTGGTCGTCCTGCTATGGGCGCTCTTCTGCGCGGAATGGTTGCTGCTCCTGTCGATCTTCGCCTTTACGTTACTGAATTTCCTCCGGATTGGTGGCCTGGGTTCCCGGGATGCCTGGACTCGTTGGTTCGCGGTCGGGCTTTATGGTTTGATGCTCTGGTATGTGGGTTATCGGATCCACCAGCATAACTTCTTCGTTCCTGTCTCCAGCGCCGCCTTCCTGCTGCTCGAGGTGCTCGTCTTTTGGTTCGGCCCGATGTGCTTCCTCAACCTGATCTGCTTCGACTACGCCAAGCAGATGCGCGAGGCCCCGGACGAGAAAGCCTAAACAGAGGTGAAGGTGGTCTGACCCCATAAAGACGGCCTGGCACTGGCCTACCGGGGACGGTCAGCCCTACCGAGAGATAGATGGGGTAGCCCTTCGGTCAGCAGGTAAGATGTGATTGATTAAACACGTTGTGCGGCCAGAGCGGGCGGGTAGGTTAGGGGGATGATCCCGATTCCGACCGGCTGCGCGCGTTTCCTTTGCTATGGCTGGATCATCACGGGGATCCTTTTCCTGCTGGGCGTGAACAAGAACGGGGAGGACCTGTCCGGGGCCGGGCTGTTCGCCGTGATCACCGGCCTGTGGGGTCTCTACGTCACCCGCCCGCGCAAAGATTGAACCCGCCCGATAACCCCCGAACTAGGGGTCAGACTACTACATCGGGGTCAGGCTACTACATGGTAGCCTGACCCCCTGTCCTTTAGGACCAAGGCCGCCATTACTTAGTTAGTCGCTCGTCGACCACCTGCATGAAGCCCACCTTCCAGCCTCTAAAATCCCTTCTAAATCTGCGCTCGGGCATCCCGTCACGGGATCTTAAGGCTCGCGACGTACAGGACGCAGAAGCCACTGCGCCGGCCCAGTTGGTCACCCCCTCATGCCTCTCGGACGGTCTCGTTCGTCCTGACCTGGTTGCAACCGTAAGGCTGTCGGTCGGCGTGATCGGTCGTCACTCCCTCCATAAGGGCGACGTCGTGGTATCTTCGCGCGGCGAGTTCCTGGCTGGCTTGGTGGGCGGCGATGCCAGCCTTCAGGCAAGCGTCCCCCCTTTCATAGCCGGACCGCTTTGCCATGTACTGAGTGCCGCGCCATGGTCGCCCATCCTGCCGGAGTTCATTGTCTGGCTACTTGGAACCGAATACTCCAAGCAGCAAATGGCCGCCGACGCCCGGGGGTCCGCCACCAGCCTATACAGCCTTGAGACCATCGGTAACTTGCAGGTGCCAATTCTGACCATTGAACGCCAGAAGGCGATCGCGGATGCCGCCAAAGCCGCGCAGGTGCTCCGCGAAGCGCGTCTCGCCCTCGCGGAGACCGAAACTCAAGCGCACAATCACGATCTTTGCCGCCTCGCCGGCCTGAACGCATGAGCGATATCCCTTCATCCGGATCATTCCCGGTCAGCCAAGTTGTAGCCTTCAACCTGACAGAGCGTTTCGAAAAGCTCGACAAGTCTGAGCGTAAGCTCGTCGCCATCCTTTATGCGATGGATGCTTTGTGGTATCTGAACAAGGGAAAGGCGAAGCAGTCGGTCAAGTTCCCTGCCATCATCAACGGGATGGCCCAGTCACCCGTCCGCTACCTCGTCAACCGGGCGACTGCAGGCCAAGACACGCCCGAAGGCACGGCCGCTAAGGCGAGGGATCTCTTCGAGGAGTTCGTGCATCTGAATCAAGAGGCCATCGGCTTCGGTGGCGAATTGAAGTTCGCGAACCGTGACTCCTCCAAGGGGCGTATCCCTTTGGCACTGATACTCGAGGTCGAGCGCATCGCTCGGCCAGACCGGGTGATTGCGGAGGACTCGCGTGAGATTGCCAAGGTGATGGGGGTCATCCTCAACAGCGGCAAAGGAGCGATTGACGAAGAAGTCCAGCGTCCTGGAGCCGAACTTTCCGTCCTGCTTTCGAAACTCTGCCCGCTGGCCCCAGGGGGAGGGGTCTTGGACATGTCATGCGGCACGGGCACCCTTCTTAGCATGCTCCTCGACGACAAGTCGCGCATCCGGGCTTACGGCCAGGAGACCGATCAGGAGTTAGCTATCATCTCATGGCTACGAATGGAACTGCACCCGGCCGCCGAGTCGGCGCAAGTTCAGGTGGGCGACCCGCTTCGCTACGGCTACGCGAGCTCCTGCAAGGATAACCCGGTTGACGTTGCCTTGGTCCATTCTATCGACCTTGATGCAGACGAGGAGGGCAGGGCGGCGGTCGCTCAGTTCCTGCGCGAAGCCGAGGAGAACGAACAGGAAGTCACACGGAAGCTCGCAGAACTCGAACATCGCTGTGCGGAGGCACTGAGGGCTCGAAATGCGGCATCCCATGAATGCGAATACGCGCGGCGTAACGCCTCCGATACTTCGGCACACGACGCAGTCGAGATAATCAAGGAAATGGAAGCCCGCGCTCGAATGGAGGAGATGCGATACCGTGATCTTGAGCGGGAGCTGATCTCTATGCGTGAGATGGCCGCGGAGTCCTCTTGGGCGCGTAAGGCCGCTTACGAGCGTGTCAAGAAGCCCACTCGTGACCGAACTCATGAGCTGATTGCGCATGGCCTGAGCTGTGTGGGTAAGGACGGCCTGACCATCGCCGTCGTCTCAGCCCGAGAGTTGTTCAAGTCGCCGCAGGTCGATCGCCTGCGTGGAGAGCTCCTCGAACACGATCGACTCGATCTGGTCGTCGAATTGCCTCGTGGTGTCGACGGCGCCGGGGAGCGTCTTGCAGTCCTTGTATTTCGAAAGGGGCGCAAGGATGAGCCTGTTCTCTTTGTCGACGCCACCGACCCCGAGACACTGAATAAGGTGGCGAAGCCAGCCGCCTCGTTCGCGCCCGTCATCGGCTATCGTCGGACCCGCTCAACCGTGCTGACATCGGAGTTCTTCGCGGCCATCGCTCAGATCTGTCTCGATCGCGTCGATGTCCCTGGGGTCGCCGCCCGTGTTGCCCGTTCCGTCTTTGCCGAAAGCTCCTCCGGTGGCCGTCGCGTCGACCTGCGACCTCGGCAGTTTCTCGTCTCCGATCGCCTCGAAGAGGCTGCCGGAGTATCCCAGGCCCGCCTCGCAGAATGCCACCAGGCCGTGGTCGACGCCGAGGCCGCCTTGCTGAAGGCCCGTGCTCAGCTCGGCCTCGATCCTTTGTTAACTCCAAACCTCACCCCCAAGCCTTCGCGCCGCCCAGGCAACTAACCCCACAATCCCACAATTTCGACGGTTTCCATAGTCCTCGTTTCGAGGGCTAGCGTGAGCTGTCGGCCCAAAAACACCCATGCACATGCCCATGTCGCACCTCCAAGAGCTCTCCCAGATGCTCGACTCGTCCAAGACGATCGCGCAAACGGGGGTCACCCAGAAAACCGTCGTCGCAGACGCCGGCCCGCTCCCTCGCCCAGCCCAATTAGAATTGCCGGCTCATCATAAGCTCCCGACCTCCCCGCTTTTTTATAAACCATTTGGCGCCTGTGGTACGGTCACCGGCTCGACACACTTCGTCTTCCATTCCGCGAGCGGCAAATACTTCGCGGTCGACTGCGGCCTGCTCCAAGGTGAAGGCAGCCCGACGGTCAATGACGTCAAGCATCTGCCCGTTTCGCCCAAAGACCTTCACGCGCTTTTCCTTACCCATGCGCACGCGGATCACATCGGAAACCTCTTCGTGTGGCTGCGCGCGGGCTTCCGAGGAAAGATCTACTGCACGGACATCACCTCGAAGCTCACCCTCATCAGCCTCCGCGATGCCCTGAACCGTCAGACTCCCGAGGAGGGTGACGAGGCGCTCTTGGACCTGCTCCCGACGCTCTTCATTTGCCCAGATCGGGATTCCGCCGCTTCGCATGGCCGACTTTACCCGGTCGATGGCGCCGAGGGCTTGCGCTACTCCTTCACGCCGACGTCGCACCTGGTCGGGTGCGTGGCGCTTCGACTGATGACCACGGTCAGCGGGCAGTCCCATGCCGACATCATCTTCTCGGGCGATATTGGACCCGTGACTGACGCGGCTGTGCACGGGGGACTCGCGCCCGCCCGTCAGCTGCCCGCGTCTCTCTCCGGGCTTGTGGTGCTTGAAGCCACTTACGGGGATAAGGACGACCGAGATCCTGCGACGCTTCGCTGCGACGATCGGCTGAACGCTCTTGCTGCCGTGATCAGGGAGGCAGCCGCCAAAGGCCCTCAGGCGCGTCTTATCATCCCGGCCTTTTCCTTGGGCCGCACGACCGACCTGTTGACGGACATCTTCCTTGTCTTGGCTTCGATGCGCGAAGCTGCTGGCCTGACGCGCTCAGACGTCCCGGTCATCAATATCGATTCCCCGCTCGCCGCCCAATACGCCGATGTACTGGTTGATGCGTATGGTGCGAAGAAGGGAACGGGTGAGTTCTCCTGGCTCAATCCTTCTTCCCGCTTGGTACAGCTCGGGGGCCTGCCCCTCTTGAAGCGCCTGCTGTCTGCTTCGGCCGAGCCGGTTCAGGATCACGAGACGGACTACGGGAAGTTGATCGTCAATTGGGGGACGCCCCTGGAGGGCTCTGGCCTCACCATCCTGATCGCTGGTTCAGGCACATCCCTGCAGGGTCGTGTTTGCAGGGAGATCATGAAGCACTCGAAGAACCCGCAGGCGACCGTCCTGCTCTGTGGCTATTGCCCGGAGTCCTCGGTGGGCAGCCAACTCCGGGAAATCACCACCCTCACCATGGTGGAGCGAGCCAAGGTCCCGCCCCTTTCATTCCGCATCGCCGACGGTCCCGGCGGCAAACCCCGCTACTGGCAGGAGCCTGCCGATGCGGTCATGATCAACCTGGCCGACCTCTCCCCGTATTATTCAGGCCACGCTGACTCTGGCTCGCTCATGCGGTACGCCCTGAGCCTCGGTAAGCCGCTCGAGTTGCCGATGGACTTCATCCTCGTACACGGATCAAACAAGGCCCGTGCACAGCTCGCCCGTAAGCTGAAGTCCGGACTTGGCCCAGGCTACAACATCGCCCGCGAGGTCCATTGCCCGTCCGCCAACTTCCCTTGGTTCGACGTCGCCGAGAAGACGTGGTGCTTCCCTGATATCGGCGCGATTCGCTACTCCATGCGGGTCGACCCCTCTGCCTTGATGGGGCCCGAGGCCTCCGCCGTCGATGTGGCTCATGAGGTGGGTCGCACGCTCATGCGCTGGTATAAGGTGAAGGCTTCGCGTGTTGAGCCATGCGAGGATGGCGCTCGCTTCGTTATCTCCGGCAAGGTCGCCAAGATTTCCTACACGCATGAGGTTCACGTTGTCCGTCTTGCTTCAGGTCGCTTCGATCTCAGGGTCGACACCCATGTCGGGGGCTGCCAGTCGAATGACGACTTCAAGGCCTGCTGCTTCCCTTGGGAGGCCGTGACCCGCGCTCTCGATGCATCGATCGGACTCGGGTACAAGCCGGTGGGGAAGGAGGATGAGGTTCAAGAGCTCATCCGCACCATCAAGGACCCGACGCGTGATTTCCCCGTCCTCCTCGTGACCAAGCTCGGCGAGGACAACACCTGCGCTAAGTTCCTCAGCAAGTCCCTCATGCTCGAGTCCGGGATCGTCCGCCTCGTGACGGTGCAGGGCAGGGTGCTCGGGCGGGAACTGGGGCTGGATGTGCAGTCTGGGGTAGGGGTCTTTTTTGACGAGTGCCCGGGTAGCGACCCCGTCCTGTTCTCGATTCTGCACCCCCTGGACAGCGCCCCCGCCTTCCTGGCCTGTCTGAACCGTCTGGAGGACAGCCGCCGGCTGTCTGCGGCCGCCTAGTGGAAAAAACGCCACAAAATGCATCTTTTCCCGCCTGCTGACCTCTTGGTGCCCCTTATTTCACGAAAATAATTCGGAACTTAATCAACTCTCAGGTGTTAACTAAATTGGTTCAGCAAGTAGAAATTGCTTGACGCTACCCCGGTCTTCACCCTATAACTCCCCCATCGAAATCACCTAGAGCAACCACCCAGCCGCCTCTTCACTCATCAAATCCAACCCTTCTATGACCACCGCCATGACCCCCACCGCCACGATCGCCGTCCCGTTCACCTCCACCCCTGAATCCCGCGAGGCCTTCGCCGAAGCCCGCCGCCTCATCAGCGACCGGGACTTCTCCGGGGCCATCAAGCTCCTCACCCCCTTCGCCAGCTCGGGTGACCGCAACATCCTCTTCACGCTGAACTACGCCCACGAGCGCCGCCGCCTCACTGGCGACCGCGCCCAGTCCTTGGCCTACCTTAAGGAGGCTGCGGAACTCGGGCACCTTAAGGCTACCGAAATCCTTGCCCGCCGCAAGGTGGCCCGCCTCATCGGAAGCAAAGGCCACATGACGGACCTGCGTCCCTTCCTGGTCGCGACCGCTAAAGCCTTCTTCCCGGTTGGGATTACCAGCTCCACCGAGCTCGACTCCTGCGGTCTCGCGGAACTGACCGCCTCGGTTGGCCTTGCCCTGGAGGAAGCTTCTAAGTCCGGCGATCGCCTCGCCCAGACCGCCCTCGCGGTGACGCTCCTCCATGCCGGCACCCCCACCGACGCGTCCAACGCGGAGGCCCTCCGTCTTCTGCAGTCGGCTATCGATGACGGCCAGTACGAAGCGATCCGCTTCCTGGGCCGTGCCTACCTGGACGGGATCCTGATCCCCGCCGACTTCACGAAGGCTTTCGACCTTTTCCGCTTCGGTGCGGAGATGGGCTGCACGGAGTCCCGTCACCGCCTTGCGGAGTGCTACCTCCGCGGTACCGGCGTCGAGACCGATATCCCTGTCGCCGTGCGCATCCTTAAGGAGAACACGAAGGCGGGTCACCCCTACTCCCCGTGCCTCTTGGGGGCCCTCTACCTCGAGGGTACCAAAGTCCCGCAGGACATCATCCTGGGCCGCGATCTCCTGAAGCTCTCCGCCTCCCGCCGCTGCGCCACCGCCGCGGCCCAGCTGGCGCACTTCTTCCTCTGGAATCCGGAGTACGCCCTGATCGGCTACGAGCGCCAAGCCTATGCCTACATCGCCAAGGAGCTTGGGGACGATTCCAAGCTCGAGGAGCTGACCGGGCTGCCTCTGGCCGAGTTCCCTGAACTCTTCAAGTCCGTGAAACTCATCAAGTCCGTCACCCCTGAGCCCAACTTCTAAACCATGTCCTACAATCATCGTCAGGCCGTCATCGCGGCCGAAGACCATGTGCTCCAGCTCGGCAAGCTTCTCGAAAAGGGCAGCCTGTCCGACCTCATCCACCCGTCCCACGCCAAGCCCGAATCCCGTTGGCGCGATGCCGACTTCGCCATCCTGCGCAACGAGTCCGAGGAAAAGGAGACCGACGACAAGTATCGCAAGATCTACACGCCCCTGGCGCGTGAGGTTTCCGGCTTCATGCATCGCATCACCGACGGCGCGATGACTCTCGTCCTCAAGAACACGGATTTCTCCACGTTCTTCGAGCCAGCCTATCAGATCTTCGCGGACCACATGGTCAAGCCGCGCGCCCAGGGCCCGAAGCCTGATGCTAAGTCCGCCCCGGAGTCTGCTTGGGAGGTCCAGGCGATGCGCGCCGTCATCTCCCACACCCTTGCCTGGCTCAAGAAGGTGAAGCAGATGGAGGCGCAGTCCGAGGTCGATGGCCTCGTTGAGGAGCGCCCGAAATCCTACCAGGAATACCTCCGTCGCAAGGCGGAGCGCAACGGGGTGCCGAAGAAGGACGCCGATAACGAGTTCAACGAGCTCACCAAATCCATGGAGGAGCTCGCCGAGGGCGTCAAAGGCCTCGCCGAATCCACCAACCACGAGATGGTTTACATCGCCCGCATCCCGGGGTACCTTACGCCGAAGGCATGGTTCCCCCTGCTGAGCCCTTTTCTGCGCATCACCGAGAAGCAGCTGGAAAGGGTCAGCAAGGCCCTGGTCCGCCGAAAACTCGACCCCGCCCCTGCGATGACCCAGCTTTACGGTCATTACATGGCCCATTGTGGACATCTGGGGGTGGACTCGAAAGCCCCCTCGCCCAAGGTGAAGCCCCGCCGAAAGAGCTGACCATGTCCGCCGCTTCCTCCCAGTCCAAGTACCGCCAAGTCCCGCTCCGTGACCTTATCCTGGGCGGCGAGGGATACACCCGTCATGTGATGATTTCGGGACCGGTGGAGCCGCGCGTCAACAAGTCCACGGGCAAGACCTACGGCTCCCTCGCCCTCCAGGCCGAGGGCACCCCCAACGTCGCCCTGATCTCCTTCGGTGATCTCAAGCGCGACGGGTCCATCGACTATCCGCTCACCCCGACGGTCGCTTATTCCCCCGAGATCCATGATTACGTGGTCCGCCCGGGTGACATCCTCCTCCGCGGCCGCGGCTACGTCGGCTCCGAAAAAGTCGCGGTCGCCGCTTACATCGATCGCGAGTCCCACGATGCCGCCCTCCGCTCCTTGCGGAAGGAGGCGCACGAGGTACACTTCGCGTATAACTCGTCTCTGCTCCGCATCCGCCTCCAAGGCGATGGCGTCAATGACGCCCCGCAGCTCGATCCGGAATACCTGGCCGCCTACATCAACTCCCCTGAGGCCCAGCGCTACTTGACCAAGCACAACCAGGGCGGCCTCGTCGCCGGCGTCAGCAAGTCCGATATCCTCGGCCTCCCCATAGCCCTTCCGTCCCTTTCCGAGCAGAAGCAGCTCGTCCAACTGATACGTGCCCAGGCCGAATACGCCCGGGTCTCCGCTCGCCTCAGCGAGTGCTACGGCCTCCTGGCCAATCACGCCTTTAATCGTTCCTAATCCCTCTCTTTCCGAATCTATGAGCAAATACTCCAAAGTCTCCCAAGACCAGATCAACGCCGCGGCCTGGAAGGCCTGCGATACCTTCCGTGGCTTGATCGACCCAAGCCAGTACAAGGACTACATCCTGGTGATGCTGTTCCTGAAGTATATCTCCGACACGCATAAGGCCCACCGCGCCGAGCTGATCGAAAAATACGGCGACGATAAGGTCCGCCTGACCCGCGCCCTTGAGCGCGAGCGCTTCCAGCTTCCTAACGGTTCCTCCTTCGAGGAGCTGCTCAAGGCCCGCGGTGAGTCCGACATCGGTGAGCGCATCAACAAGGCACTCGAAGCGATCGAAGACAAGAACCGCTCGAAGCTCGAAGGGGTGTTCCGCAATATCGACTTCAATAGCGAGACGCTCGGCCGCCCGGCCGAACGTAACCGCCGCCTCAAGGCTCTGCTCGAAGACTTCGACAAGGAAGAGCTCGACCTCAGCCCGGGCCGCGTCGACGTCGACGTCATCGGCGAGTGCTACATCTACCTGATCTCCCAGTTCGCGTCCGACGCCGGCAAGAAGGCCGGCGAGTTCTATACGCCGGCGGTGATGTCCCGCCTGCTCGCCAGGCTGGCAGCCCCGCAGAAGGGTATGACGATCTTCGACCCGGCCTGCGGTTCCGGCTCCTTGCTTCTCGAGGCCGCCAAGCAGGCCGACGAGAAGGACTTCGCGCTCTTCGGCCAGGAGGTCAACGGCTCCACCTGGGCGCTGGTCCGCATGAACATGTTCCTGCACGGCCAGGACTCGGCGGTCATCAAGTGGTGCAATACGCTCACCGCCCCCGAGTTGGTCGAGAACGGCCGCCTGATGAAGTTTGACCGCATCGTGGCCAATCCGCCGTTTTCCCTGGATAAGTGGGGCTTTGAAGAGGCCGAGAACGATCGCTTCAACCGCTTCCATCGTGGCGTCCCTCCGAAGTCCGTCGCCGACTACGCGTTCGTCTCCCACATCGTCGAATCCCTGAAGCCGGGTTCCGGTAAGGCTGCGATCATCGTGCCCCACGGCGTCCTCTTCCGTGGCGCCGCCGAAGGCCGTATTCGCCAGAAGCTGCTCGAAGAGAACCTCATCGATGCCGTGATCGGTCTGCCCGCCGGCATGTTCAGCTCGACCGGCATCCCGGTGGCCATCTTGGTCATCGACCGCAGTCGCGAGCAGGGTGGGGCGAATGCCAAGCGCAAGGACGTCCTCTTCATCGACGCCTCCCGCGATTACCTCGAGAACAAGAAGCAGGTTACTTTGAGCGATGCCCAGGAGAAGCGTATCACAGATGTCTACGTCTCCCGAGAGGTCATCGAGAAGTATTCGCACACCGCGAGCTTCGACGAGATCAAGGAGAACGACTTCAACCTGAACATCCCGCGTTACGTCGACACCTTCGAAGCCGAAGCCGTGGTCGATATCACCAAGGTCCAGCAGGAGATTCTCGCACTCGAGAAGAAACAGGCCGAACTTCGCGTGAAGATGAACCAGTACCTGAAGGAGCTGGGGCTTTGAGGATGAATTGTTGGGACGTATATAAAATCGGCGAGCTTTGTGACGTCATCACAGGGTCTACGCCATCGCGGACCAATTCGGAGTATTGGAAGGAAGGGAGTGTTCCGTGGTTTACGGTTGATGATATCCGCAAGGGTGGCCGGGTCATCCATAACACAATTCAACATGTTACGGAGAAGGCAGTGGAAGAAAGTAGTCTCCGATTAATGCCGGCAGATACGGTTCTTCTTTGCTGTACCGCTTCTGTAGGAGAATACGCAATTACACGCGTTCCAATTACGTCAAACCAGCAGTTTAATGGGTTGGTGATTAAGCCAGAATTTAAAGATAAGCTCTCTGCCGATTTCCTTTTTAACGTTGCTCCGACACTCAAGGAAAAGCTTAAGGCCTTTTGTGGGAAGACATCGGTTGATTTCGTCTCGGGCTCTAATCTTAAAAGCATTCAAATTCCCCTCCCGCCGCTCGCCGAGCAGCGCAAGATCGCGGAAATTCTCCGGACCTGGGACGAGGCCATCGAAATCGCCGAAGCTGAACTCAAGGCCAAGCAGGAGCGCAAGCGCTGGCTGATGGATAAGCTGCTGCGTCTGGGCCCGGCAGGGTTTTCCAAATCGAGTGCGAGTGGTTGGACCGCTCAAAGGCTGGGAGATATACTCGAGATCCGCCATGGTAAGAATCAACGTGAAGTTGAGAACCCAGAAGGTAGTTACCCCATACTCGGCACAGGCGGTATTATTGGCCGTACAAATGCATTTCTGTACGACAAACCTTCAGTGTTAATCGGACGCAAGGGGACTATCGATAGGCCTCAGTACATGGACACGCCATTCTGGACAATCGACACACTGTTTTACACTTCGATTTCTGACCGCGCTCTTCCACGATTCATTTTCTACGTTTTCTGCACGATTAACTGGCAGCAATATAATGCTGCGACCGGAGTGCCTAGCTTGGCGGCTTCGACCATTGAATCCATCAAGATTCAACTCCCTTCGCTGGCCGAACAGAGGAAAATTGCCGATATCCTCCAGGCAGTTGATGCCGACATGGAAGTGATCAACTGCCGTACCGACTCCCTCCGTGCCCAGAAGCGCGGTCTCATGCAAAAACTGCTGACCGGCGAAGTCCTAGTAACGGTATAATCACATGACGCTTTTCGAGGACACTCCAATTGACGAGTTAACAGCGGAGCACGTTCGTGCACTAGTAACTGCCTCCAGGTCGGAGGGAAGACGAATCGATTTCAAAGAAGCGTTTAAACGTTCAGATAATGGCAAGAACAGGGATTCCCACGAGGTCGCAAAAGACGTTGCAGCCTTCGCCAACTCTTCCGGTGGCGATATCATTTATGGCGTAATCGAGACCGACGGTATTGCCACGGGCACCTGTTTGGCAGTTCCAGCTCAAGATGCCGAAGAGCTTCTCAGCTTCGTTCAGTCGGCTGTAAGAGATGGCGTCTCACCTTACATCGATATTCGATGTAAATACATCCCTATGGAAGATAGTGCTGGGGTGTTCGTAATTCGTGTCCCAAAAAGTTTCCAGGTTCCACATGCTGTTAGGAAGCGTGGAGAAAAGGACGCTCTATGGTTTTTTAAGCGCGGCGAAGATTGTGCGCTGCCCATGGAGGAGTCGGACGTCCGCCACGCTTATACCACTGGTTTTGATGTAAATCGGCAAATTGAAGTGTTTAGACGTACCAGGATTGCACAAGTTGACGATACGATCGCCGGACCTCTTTTCAGTAAATCAGTTCGAGTTCATGCGTTCTTTATTCCGTTAGCTGCGTTCTCGAACGGAGATCATCTTGCTTACCCGCGACTACTTGTTGGCGCTAATAGGCTGAGGCTAGAGGGTAGTCACTCTGGTCCTATGGCATGTCCCGAAGGCGCTTTTCTTCACGGCGGAGCGCATGATGGCATTTGGCATGCTTGGTATATCCACCGCAACGGAATCGTCGAATGGGTTGATGCTGGTACTAACTTCATGCACAACAATCCTTCGGGAGAAAAGTCGAAGAAAGTCGTCTTTCCTTTATACGAAAGAAGACTTTGCGACCGGTTACAGGATGCCGCTAATTGCATCAGCGCACTTGATTTGGGCGGACCTCTTGCCTTTTGCCTCTCACTTACGAACGCAAAGGGAGCGCAGTTTTTTGCGCCAAACAACCGGTTTTTAAACTCATCCCTCTGCCCCGTAGATGCCATGCATGCCCAGACACTGATTCTTCGGTCAGCTGCCGATTTATGCCCAGATAAGATTAAGTCATCCTTGGACCATGTGATGAACGGCTTTGGTCTGCAAAGGTCAGTTAACTTCGATATCAACGAACGATACATTTCCAAATAAAATGACGAACAAACGAGAAATCCCGGCGACGACGGAGGTGCATACCTCTCATGTGCCGGCTTTGGTAATGCTGGCCGCGATGGGCTGGGAAATCCTACCGCAGTCCGAATGCGAGAACCTTCGCGGCCGTACGTCCCGCGTGCTGCTGGAGTCGGTGCTCACGGAGCAACTGCAGAAGATCAACCGGTTCACGTATCGTGGTAAGGAACACGCCTTCGATGCTTCCGACGCTGCTGATGCGATTCGTCAGCTCCGTCCCGATCCGACGGTCCAGCGTGGCCTGGTGGGTACGAACCAGATGCTTCATGAGCGTCTGGTCCTGGGCGCGACGATTTCGAAGACGGTCGATGGCGACAAGAAGAGCTACACGATGCGCTTCATCGACTGGGATAAGCCGGAGAACAACCTCTTCCAGGCTACCCCGGAGTTCTCGGTCGACCGTAACGACGGCAAGGGCACGAGCCGCTGCGACATCGTCCTCCTAGTGAACGGCATCCCGTTCGGAGTCATCGAAAACAAGGCTTCCTCGGTTGAGGTGATGAAGGGCGTCCGCCAGCTGATCTCCTACCAGTCTCCGGCCGCCATCGCCCCGCTTTTCCATACGGTCCAACTGCTGCTGGCGATGAAGGGTAATGAAGCCCTCTACGCCGCCGTTGGCTCGGGTCGTAAGTTCTGGCTGAAATGGCGCGAGCATCATGACGACGCCGTCATCGGTGGCCTCATCAACCGCCCTCTTTCCGCCGACCAGCTGAAAGTCCTCTTCACGGGTGATTTCGCCGGCGCCCGCAAGACCTATGATCAGCTCCGCGCCGCCGGTGTGGTCGCAGTCACGGAGCAGGACCGGATCCTCCATGCGCTGTGCCGCAAAGAACGTATCCTGGAGCTGGCCCGCACGTTCTCCCTCTTTGACGACGGGAAGCGTAAGATTGCCCGCCATCAGCAGTTCTTCGGCGTCAAGGCGGTCATCGAACAGATGAAGCAGCGTGACAGCGAAGGCCGACGCAAGGGCGGGGTGGTCTGGCATACCCAAGGTTCGGGCAAGTCCCTGACGATGGTGATGCTGGGCAAGGCCCTCGCCCTGGATCGCGAATTCGAGAACCCGCGCCTCATCATCGTGACCGACCGCACGGAGCTCGACGTCCAGATCAAGCAGACGTTCCAGAATTGTGACCGTGAAGTCCGTCATGCTGGTACCGGCGCTGAGTTACTTAAGCTAATTGAAAGTAAGACGACCGACGTCATCACGACGGTAATCAACAAGTTTGAGACGGCGGTGGAACGTTCCGCTGGCTTCAAGGACGACGACGCGAACATCATCGTGCTGGTCGACGAAAGCCACCGTACCCAGCACGGCGCCCTGGCGACCAACATGCGTCGCCTGCTCACGAAGGCTTGCTACGTCGGCTTCACGGGCACCCCGGTGCTTTCCAAGGAGAAGCCCACCATCGGCCGATTCGGAGGCATCATCCGCCCGACCTATACCATCGAGGATGCGGTCAAGGATGGCGCCATCGTGCCCCTCATCTATGAAGGTCGATTCGTCGCCCAGTACGTCCAGAAGGGTAGCGTCGACGCTTGGTTCGATAAAGTCTCGGCCGGCCTCAGCGACAAGCAGATGGCCGACCTGAAGAAGAAGTATTCCCGCATCAACGTCCTCGGTCAGACCGAGCACGCGATTTACGCCAAGGCGGTCGATATCTCCGAGCACTTCCACCGGGTCTGGAAGGACAGCGGCTTCAAGGGCCAGATCGTGGCCCCCTCCAAGGCGGCAGCCATCCGCATGAAGGAGATCCTGGACCAACTTGGACAGATCAAGTCCGAGGTGATCATCTCAGGCCCGAACGCCCGCGACTCCGGCGACGAGGTGGAGGAAGAAGGCGTCCCTGACGGTAGCGACGTGGTCAAGGTCTTCTGGAAAGAGATGATGGACAAGTATGGCGACGAGACCGCCTACAACCGGGAGATCGTCAAAGCTTTCAAGGGAGACGGCGGCCCCGATGTCGTCATCGTGGTCTCCAAGCTGCTTACGGGCTTCGACTGTGACCGAAACGCGGCTCTCTACATCTGCAAGCCCCTCACGGAGCACAACCTCCTCCAGGCCATCGCCCGCGTGAACCGTAACTGTGAGCTCCCGATGCCCGGAGGTGGGCTCGATGAAGACGGCGAGCCGGTCACGATCCAGAAGCGCTACGGCTATATCTACGACTACGAAGGCCTGCTGGGCGAACTCAACGACGCCATGAACACCTACAAGGCGCTCCAGGGCTTCGACGCGGACGATATCCGCGGCGTGGTGAAGCCGATCCATGAGGTGATCGACGAGCTCCCTGCGGCCCATCGTCAATTGCTCGACCTGTTCAGGCCGGTGAAGAACAAGCTGGACCACGAACAGATGGAACAGCACCTCCGCGACGACGATATCCGTAAGGAGTTCTCGAAGCGCCTCTCTGAATTCGCCCGTCTGCTCGAACAGGCCCTCGGCTCTGAGAAGGTCTACGACCATTTCGACGATAAGCAGATGGACCAGTTCCGCGGCGATTGGCTTCGCCTGAAGAACCTCCGCCGTTCCGCGGCCCTTCGCTATCAAGACTCCATCGATATGCGGGAATACGAGCCGCGCATCTTGCAGCTCCTCAACGATAACGTGGCGGCCGACCCGGCGAAGATGATCATCAAGCCGATCGACCTCAGCGTGAAAGGCGCTGTCGAGGAAGCCGTCGATAAGTATGGCGTAGTCTCCGGTACGGGTACGGGTGAGACCGCCCGCGCCAAGGCCGACCGCATCGAACGGTCTGCCAAGAAGTATATCCGCGATAAGCTGGAGCAGCACGACCCGGCCCTGGCCCGTAAGTTCTCGGAGATGATCGAAGAGGCCCTTCAGGCTTACGCCCAAAAGCGCCTCGACGACCAGCAGCTCGCCGAAACCCTCGCTAAGATCACTCAGGACATGGTCGACGGACGTCGCGACGAGGCTCTGCCTGAAGGCGTGCGCACTGACGCTGATGCCGCGGCCTTCTACGGCCTCATCGTCCCCTATGTCGCCGATCTCAAGGGAGCCGGCCAGGAAGCCAATAAGCTGTCGGCCGAGATCGCCGTGAAGGTGAAGGAGCTGCTCCTCAGCCATCGTATCGTACGCTTCTGGGCCAACGACGAAGCCCTCAACCGCTTCAAGGGAGCCTTGGACGATTACTTCTTCGATGACGTGGGCCGAAAGATGGGGATTAAGATCCCCGTCCAGAAGCTCGACGAACTCCAGGACTCGCTTCTCAAGACCGCCCAGCGCCGCTTCCCGGATGCCTGAACTCACCCTCCGTACACGACTCGACACCAAGAGCTTTCTTGATTGCCGAATCGTTTACACCCAGCGCAAGACCCTCCAGTTGGAGGTCCTTCCGGACATGTCCGTGCGGATGATCGCACCTCTAGGCACCAAGACAGAGGTCTGCTCGCGGATGTTGCTGAAGCGTAGTGACTGGGTCCAGGCCCAGTTAAAGTACTTCAGCCAATTTCACCCGCTGACCAAGCCCCGCGAATACGTCTCCGGCGAAACGCACCTCTTCCTGGGTCGCCGCCTGCGCCTCATGGTCGTCTCTGGTCCCACCAAGGGCGTGAAGGCCACGCGCCAGCACCTGACAGTCTGCGCTGGCCGCACGACGTCGGCTCGTCTGGTCGAGGCGACTCTCTGGCAGTGGTATCGCGGGCAGGCCTCGCACCTCTTTCAGGAACGCATGCTCGGGTGCATGGTGAAGCTCGGCATCGACAAGGCTTCCGGCCCCAAGGAGTTAGTCATCCGACGGTATAAGTCGCGCTGGGGTTCCATGAGCCCGACCGGAGTCCTGGGACTCAACCTCGACCTCATCCGTGCCCCGGTCGAGTGCATCGACTACGTCATCATCCATGAGCTCTGCCACCTCCGCTTCCCGCACCACGGCCCGCGGTTCTGGGATCTCCTCGAACGCGTCATGCCCGACTGGCGCAAGCGCAAGTCAAAGCTAGAGCGCCTGACGGCCTGATTTTTCTGCGTCACCTAAGTGGCGAAATGCGCCGCAATGGGCATACCATCTTCCATGGATATCAAAGAGAATAGGTCCTACTTCGATTCGTTAGAAGACGACATCGGTAAGCTGATTCAGGATATCGATCCTAGCGATAAGCAGTTGGTCTATCGCAAGGCGAAGAAGGATCTGCGTAAGGCTTTCGAGAGACGTAAGTCCCAGTTCTTCTATTTTCGCAAGGGCCGTATGGGCCTCGAAGAATCTAACGATTCGGTCCTCATCAAGGTAGGTTCCAAGAAGCGTGGGCACTTGGCGGCCTACAAGGGAGAGTGGGTGAGGGTCCACTGGATCTCAACCTATGGTTTCAGCATGGAATGCGCGGTTCAGAAGGTGAAGGTGCCAAAGGGCCTGGAGGCATCGCTGATTCCCGCCGATGGCTTGTCCTCAGCGGAGTTCACCTCTGACATCGCTCTGAGGTACCCAAAGAATCGCGCCCAGGTGGATGGGAAGCCGATGATTCGCGGGATCAAGCGCAAATGGGTTAGCGCTACTCCTACGGACGCAGCCCTACAGAACCGCGAGAAGGATGAAATCCCGGACGGGGTGAGCTATTATAAGCCAATCGAACAGCTGGGTAACGCCTACCTCTACTTGGAACAGTACCACAAATATGCCGGTCACTGGATCAAGACGCATGCGACAAGGGAGGACCTGACTACAGGTAAGCTGGATTGGGTTCCCGTCGGTGGGAGGGTCTACGTAGACTGGTCGGGCGACATCCCGAGCGGGTGGAACGTCCGGACCGCCGATGGGTGGAAGTTGGAGGGCTAATCGCGAACCATCTGATATGAAGAAAGATTCCATTTGTGAGGGGCTTCTCAAGTCCCCCTGGTCGGACCTGGCCAAGCACTTGGTGACGAAAAACGAATTGCGTGCGGCGGGGTGGTCCGAGGCGAAGATCAAGCTTCACCTTGGCAAGCCCGATGGGCGCCATCCGAGTACGCACTTCCGGAACCCGCTCGGGCAGCCTTATTGGACCGGCCAGCAGGTCCTGGCGGCCGCCGTGAGAGCCGGGGTGTTGTCTTCCGAGGTCAAGTCCTGGCCGTATCAGTCCCCGGTGCATGGGTTGACCGACAGGGGATGGTTCATTTTGGCGATTGCAGGTCCCCACGGCTTAGTGATGCACCCGGAATTGCAGGAGCCCCTGGCCGAACTGGCCCAGGCGAAAGCCGACGTCGTGAAGCAGGCCGAGCGGTTTACCAACGATCTTCGGAGCAATGTGTTGGCGAACACGGAGGAGACTTTCGGCCCGATGATGGTGCGGGAGTTCCGCCTACAGGAACGGGCTTTTCCGGCGACCATCCCGGCTTCGGAGTGCGTCGAGAAGGTGATTTGGATGAGCGGCAAGCCCAAGGAGCGGGCCGAGGAGATTCGTCGATTCACGCAACAGCAGCTTCGTCTGACGGAACTCCAGCTGCTCGCCTCGGAGGAGGTCATCGAGGCCGTGGCCGAGGACGTAAAATCGAAGCAGAATCGCTATGAGATGATCGACACCTCGGACCTAGCCCGGCTCTGCGGCATCGAGCCGGCCGATGGCGATGCCGAACGCACGACTTACGCCTACTGGCATGATCTCGAGGACGAAGGGACGCTCCATGAGTTGCTGCCCCAGTTGGCGCCTTACGTGAGTCCATCCCGGTTCGCCAAGTTGGAGCGTTGGAAGGAACGGATCGAGGAGGATGAGGCCGAACTCGATCTGAACAAACTAACGGCCAAGGAGAAGGAAGTCCTGGCCCTGCTGTGGAATACCGAGGACTGCTCCGATCGAGCCTTCCGCGCGGTCTGCACCCACTCGGTAAAGAGCCGCAAGGGCGACTACCTGATCTTCGAGTTCTTCGTCGGCGATGGCGGTGACATCGAGGACGAATGCGGCCCGTACAGTTTCCACGAGCCCGGTGGCATCAACTGCGACGACCCCGACGAGATCGTCCACCCCGAGACCGGCAACCGGCTCGCGGACCTCCTCTACAAACCGCGGAAGCGCAAATCTAAGTAAGCCAGCCACCTTCGACGTCGGTCAGCCTATGCAATCAAAGGCATGCTCAACAGTTAGCAGAGGAACCACAATGAGGCCACACAACAAAGTCCGAGTACCAAGAGGCACCCATTCCCCTGCACGCGGGCTTGCTCGGCCCTCTTCCGCGAATCGCGTCTGCGGAAGAATTCCATGGTTATTTCTGTAGTTTTTGAGCTGTCGAAGTATCCGACAGACTCCGGGTCATAACCACATTTAGGGCAAACTTCCTTGTTGGGCTTGTAAGCATACTTCGCCGCAGCCTCACTACCTAACCTCAGCTTATCCAAGGGAATTGTCTGGCGGTAGGATTTGATAAACTCTCCGGAGGCATCCTTTACCCAGAATGCTTCGACATCACCGACATAATCGCATCGATGGCAGGTTCTATGCGAATTGGGAAGAGTCATGGCATGATTAATTGAAGTTTTACGTTTCGTTTCTCAATACGATGACAGCAGTGACTGAGTTTTAGAATAACAGGCTGTTTCTAACCAGTTTGAACAAGTAAAAAAGCGGATAACCAAACGCATATAGGAAGGTAATAATAAATATGACAGTGGCCAAAACGTGAAAACAGCCTGATCTTGGGCTAACAATTGGGCGAAGATCGAAGCCTCCTTGGAGAAGCATCAACTCGAAATAGTTGCCAAAATAGAATGATGCCAAAAAGAGAGCTAAGCCACAGGCAACTTGGACGGGGTAATTCTGGCTGGGGAGCCACCAGCTTATAAAGCGATAGATATCGCTCCACCAAAACCAGGTTAGTCCGATGACGAGGAGGTGGCTTGTGAAAAAGCGTCGCCAGAAACCGCCCAGGTTGTCGTTCTCGTTATCTAACTCACAAACAACCAACAGCGAAAGCCATACCCAGAAAATCCAAGCAAGGAAGACAGTCGTTAGCCACTTAGTGATTTCATTAAGGGATGTGAACCAAGACAATGGACTTAGCGCCGGCGAGTCGACTGGCAGGCAGATTGCCGGAATGGCATCCATGCTTGGAAATTTCATTCCACGGTGAGGGGAAGTCGATGCTTTAAAAACACTGTATTTCTTTTGCACTTGTCGCTTGAGGGGTGCCTTGGGGCCAGGCAGGTTGGGGTGATGAAGTTCGAGCTTTGGGCGCTGACGGCGGCGATGGGGTGCGCGGCAGTCGCTGGTTTCTATGGACAGAGAGAGCCGTATTATAGCTACGCTCCCCATATTGGGATGACGCCGGAGCAGATTGTCGCTGATATCCAGCGCCGTCCGATCGACGCCCGCGCAGACATCTGTCGCGCTGATTGGACGAATCTGATTACGGATTACGCCACGGCCATGGGCGAGGCGCTGGTGCTCGAGCAGGTGAACGCACATCCCGAGCGCGCTAGATTGGTTCGGCGCCTCATGGAACGACTGGATGACTTCTGCTACGATTACCTCGATGCCGAACATGGTCGGGTCGGCGGTAATGGGCATATGGCCGAGCATGGTGACAGGGTTTATGTCCAATTCCTCATGCGCTCCATCGTGGAGCAGCTTCCGGGTCAGCCAGTCGTCCGGAGTTACCCCCGCGTAGTGCTCCCTCGGCTGCGATCCTTTGAGTGGCGCCTTCATGGGCTGAAGTTTGATGATAACGGACCAAAGTATTTTCATGACGGCTCGGATCCCGAGTTTGAGGAGCAGTGCCGGCGTGAAAGGTTGTCGAACTACTTAACTAACAGGAAGGTGATGATGAAACGCTGGGATGATTTGGCTGATACTTTGGGTGAATTGCCGACTCCGGTGGTCAATCGCATCATCGCTTACCTCGAATGGCGGGTCGACCAAAGCCTGGGTACTTACTTTCAGGACGACTTCACCCGAGTTGATTTACCAGAGTCCCCCAAATAGCCTGGGCCACACCCACTTAATAGGGTCAGACCCTATTAATGGGGTCAGACCCTATTAATATGACCTGGCACTCAACTGGCCGGGACACTCAGCCCTGCCGAGGGACAGATGGGGTAGACCGGCGGCCAGCACGTAAGATGTGATTGTTTTTTAATCACGTTGAGCGACTGGGCAGGGCGGGTAGGTTAGGGTCATGATCCCGATCCCGACCGGTTGCGCACGTTTCCTTTGCTATGGCTGGATCATCACGGGGATCCTTTTCCTGCTGGGCGTGAACAAGAACGGGGAGGATCTGTCCGGGGCGGGCGCCTTCGCCGTAATCACCGGCCTGTGGGGTCTCTACGTCACCCGCCCGCGCAAGGATTAAACCCCCCAGACCCAACAAGGGGTCAGACTACCATAAGAGGGTCAGACTACCTTAAGGTAGTCTGACCCCCTGTCAGGATAACCCCACGATGTTCTGGGAGCCGTCCGATGGCTAAGAAAGCGAAGCTGCTGATCCATCAAGCGTTACGCGTTTTAATGCGCACAAGCCCAGCCGCCCATTTCCCAAGCCAACCGATGATGGGGTCAGACTACCTTAACGGGGTCAGGCTACTACATCGTAGTCTGACCCTCTGTCGTTCCTAGGGATATTTTGTCCCGTGGTCCCGGAGCGTCACCGCCCGGTCACGCCAGGCTTGGATGATGCCCGCGGGCTTGCCGGCCAGCTGGGCGCATTCGGCCGCAAGGTCGGCGCATTCGGCGGCTTCGCCGAGAGTGAAGGCGTGTCGGGCGAAGGTATCCGACGCGAGGGTCATGGCGTTGAATTCTTCTTCGTCACCGTGCGTCAGCCGGACGAAGCCCTTCAAGCGCAGGGTGGCGTGGGCGCCGAAGAGCGGGTGTGCGGAATAAGCCACGAAGAAGAGCTGATAAAGCGCGCCCAACTGACCCTTCTCAAAGGAGTAGCGCATGTAGACCGTCTCCAGGGAATTCAGGGCTCTCCGGATCGGGTGCAGCCGCGCGAGGTTCCATTCCGCCTCTTCGATCCAGGACTCTGCCGCCTTGGGGTTGGGCAATGGCTGGATCGCGGGCTCGTCCTTGAATTGGTATTCGTCGTATTCGAACGTGTGCATCTTCATGTCGGGCGTGGTTCCCTTATGATATCAGACTTGTCCAATCGAGACGAGGCTCCGGCCTGAGGTCAGGCACGTCATCGCTGCGCGAGACGAAGCCGGGGAGAGTCGACCCGTTGATCGGTTGATTAGTTGGCCAGATAGAATCCGGAATCCGTCGGAGGAACCATTCTAGTCAACGGGTCAACTCATCAACAAATCAACGATACAGGCGGCCGACCGGGGACGGTCAGCCCTACCTTTTGCCTCTTCGGCCCTTCCGCCAACCGCACGCGCGCTCTGCGCGTAGACGGTCAGCCCCGACGAGGTGTGGACCCGATTCTCCATCATGATATCTCCAGTGCTTGTGAGGTAAATCTGCGAGGCCGACCGTTTGACTGAGGAACTTGGAAAATCAAGATGCGGTTAACATCGCGGCCTCCATGAAGAAATCCAGGTGTCAGTTGCTGGCCGGGGCTTTTGGACTTGCGCACCAGGCCGTGGCGGTAACGATGAGTTACATAACGGCCCGCTCCTCTGCTTCGCAAGACGCACGAGCGGGTCTTTCTGTTTCCGGCAAAGTTGGCTACCAGAAACCGCATCTGATCTTCGAGCAGCAGGTGGTCCATCTCAGGCGAAAGGGCATGCTGATCGACGACGAGGCTTGGGTCATCGCCCGATTACGACAGGTCGGCTACTACCGTCTAAGCGCCTATTGGCATCCTTACAAACTGCGGCAGTCCCCGGCCGGGCCCGAGGGGGAGGACTTACGGGCCGGCACCAGATTCGAGTTTGTCCACTTACTGTATGAATACGACCGCCGCCTGCGGGTGCTGGTGCTCGAGGGGGTCGAAATCATCGCGGTATCTCTCCGGGTCGATATCGCCTACTTGCTGGGTCAACGGGATCGATTCGCTTATCTTCGGCCTGAACTACTAGGGCCGGCGTTCTCACGCCCCGATATCAACGGAGTTACGGATCACTCAAAATGGCTTAAAGGCTACCGGGAGAAGGTGCACCGGCCCAATGAGGATTTTACTCGTCATCTCTTGGGTAAGTACGGTGAGCATCTGCCGATCTGGGCTTCGGTGGAACTCTGGGAATTCAACCAGCTATGTTTCTTTCTCGGGGGCCTGAAGCACGAGGATAAGCTCACAATCGCCAAGAAATACGGCCTGAGCTGTCCGAAGATGCTGCTGTCTTGGCTCAAGGCTATCAAGGGCATCCGGAACCACGCCGCACACCATGGCCGGATCTGGAACCGGAACATGAGCGCGCAACCCATCTTGCCGGACGCGGGAATCATCCCGGAACTCGACATTATCGTGAAGGATGCGACTCGGCTTCGTCAGGCGCGCGCCTGTTGCCCCCTGCTATTGATGGCGCATCTCATCCAAGTCATCGATCCGTCATCGGTCTGGCCGTCGAAGCTGAAAACCACTATCCGCGACTTTCCTTCTGAAACCGGGATGACCATCGAGCAGATGGGCTTTCCCTCCGATTGGATGGGCTCTGATAACCAGGTCTGACCCCCTGTCGGAATCGTTGGTATGTCACTCTATGACAAGCGGTCCGGTAGACGGCGGAAGCGGCGTAGGGTAGGGTGATCTCACTATGAGCTACGATCGACGCGAATTCCTCAAAACCCTCACCCTGGGCGGCATCGCCCTCTTCACCGCGGATTGGACCAAGCTGGTCGAAGAGGCCAAGGCGGCCTCGGCCGGCAAATTGCTGCCGGCGCTCCCGGGGGAGAAAGTCGATCCGAAGAGCGACCAGATCCGCGCCTTCTGGAACGACTCGTCGGGTTACTTCGAGCTTTGCCTCAATGGTACGATCTACGACGAGGTGCCGGATTTCGACGACGAGGGCGACGAGGAGTTCGACGATTCGGATTTGTGCAAGGAGGATGACGAGTCGGAGGAGGACTTCGAAGCCCGCGTCCAGGAGGCCCGCGAGGAATGGGAGAGCGAGAACGGGTGCAGCCAGTCCAGCCGGGAATATCGCCAGGAGGAGCACGAATTCGATTGGTATCGTCGCAGCTGCCCCGGCGCCCGGGCGGTGCCGTACCTGCAGGGCGTTTTCAGTGCGCTGGAGTCCAAAGGCGTCAACGTCGACGCGGGTGACTACGCCGAGATCGGCAGTATCGATTTCTATGACGGTTCCTGCCCCGGCAACGATACCTACGTCGCCGCCACGGCGCCGGATTACGAAACCCTCGCCGCGCTCCAACGCGTCTTGGAAGCCCTCAAATGGGATTGCCGGGTGGTGATCGTTGAACCCAACCCAGCCGACGAGGCGAAGGCCTGATTCTCGCCGGGGGCATTTCTTAGGTAGGGACCAGCGTCCCTGCTGGTCCGCGTCTCTCCCCCGGCCAACTCGTCAACTGGTCAACCGATCAACTCTGCATCGCCCTAACCGCCAACCGCTAACACCCAACCGCTTGTGCGCTCAGGCTTCGGCATGAGGTCAGGCACGTCATCGCTGCGCGAGGCGAAGCCGGGGAGAGTTGACCCGTTGATCGGTTGATTAGTTGGCCAGATAGAATCCGGAATCCGTCGGAGGAACCATTCTAGTCAACGGGTCAACTTATCAACTATTCAACGATACAGGCGGCCGACCGAGACGGTCAGCCCTACCTTTAGCCTCTTCGGCCTAACCGCCAACCGCTAATACCCAACCGCTTGCGCGCTCAGGCTTCGGCATGAGGTCAGGCACGCCATCGCTTTGCGAGGCGAAGCCAGACCCCATGCCGGCGCGGGATGCGCGAGAAAAGGCAGCTAGGGCAGCACGCGGTGCTGCCCCTACCGAGGGTCCCTAGACAACGCCCCGAGGGCGGGTATACCTTGGATATGGGTTACTTTCAGATCGAGACGCGAGAGAACGAGGAGCCGGGCGATTGGCAGCCGGGGAAGACGCGGTTGCTGTTCCAATGCGATATCCGCCTGCGGTCGGGCGAGGACGAGGAGACCTTGTTCCTGGTCGGCCCGGACGCCGGCAACGAGGTGATGGTGCTCTGGAAGGAGGCCAACTATGGCGCGGTCGGCGCCGAGCCGTTGTCGTGGATCAAGCTGGAAACCGCCCAGGAGCCCGAGGTCTATGTCCGGTTGCTGGAGGGTTTTCTCGCCGCGGTGCACGCGGCCGGCACGGCGAAGGCGGCGGACTTCACGTCCATCGCAGTCCCGCCCGCCGGACTGTTGCCCGAGACCGAGATCCGGGCGATTTTCGCGAGAGCGTTTGGTGGGTAGGTGAGCAGGGGGATGTGGGCAAGGTGACATGTGGGCAAGGGCGCACCTGTTGCCTCTTCGATCAAACCGCAAACCGCTAACCCCTAACCGCTCGCGCGCTCTGCGCGTGGGTGTTCGGCCCTACCGAGAGGCAGCTAGGGCAGCACGCGGTGCTGCCCCTACCCAAGACAAGGCTTTTCACCGGGAGAGCTAGCGTTTCGACGCACGCTTGACGCTAAGCCCTCGGTCGGCCTCGTTGGTGGCATGAGTTCTTCCTCCGCCCAGGGTGTGTATCGCCACATCGTCCTCTTTCAGTTCAAGGCTGATGCGCCGGCCGCCAAGGTGCGGGCGATCATCGAGGCGTTTGCGGCGTTGCCGGCGAAGCTGCCGGCGGTGCAGGCGTTCGAGCATGGGACGAACGTGAGCCCGGAAGGCCTGGACCAGGGCTTCACCCATATCT